>JGI20225J20221_1000267_pt1 | contig 115028 bp, 86 predicted proteins | sample BioMet4_FD_20221 | JGI IMG/M metagenome (IMG submission 20221) | reverse complement strand
ATGAAATAGTTTAATTTATTAATAATAAAGATTTGGATTATGAAAAAATCAGTTGTATTAGGAATTGGAGTATGTATTGTAATAGCTTTTTCTTCTTGTAAATCAAGTGAAAGCGCTTACAAAAAAGCGTATGAAAAAGCAAAACAACAAGAATTAGCTCAGCCTCAAAATGCGAATGTTACTACGGAAGTTGCTCCTGTCGTTAGCACTCAATCGGCTCCTAAAGTTGTAGAGAGCTCAGCAGCTGGAGTACGTAATGAAAGAGTGGAAGTAGTATCAGGTAATTACGGGCTTAAAGATTATAGTATTGTATGCGGTAGCTTTGGCGTAAAAGCTAATGCTGAGAGTCTAAAGGACTTTTTGACGAAAGAAGGATATAATCCAGCCATTGCATTTAATGCTGACGCAGCAATGTATCGTGTTATAGTGAATACTTTCGATGATCGTGCATCAGCTGCAAATGCGCGTGATGCTTTTAAAACAAAATATTCAAGCCGAAAAGATTTCCAAGGAGCTTGGTTATTATATCGCATCAAGTAATTTAAGAATATACCTACGAAAAAACGGGGAGTGTTTGTTTAAACACTCCCCGTTTTTTTTATTATGATTGCATTTTGAGCTTTTTCATCTTTGCTATAAATAAATTTTAATTTGCTTTTTGTTTAAAAAAATGCTTAAACGATTATTTAAGACATTAATAAAGTATCTATTTGTTTTGTATATCTCGTTAATAAAGGATTGTTTATGTTTTGCGTATTTGTTAAGTATAGTAATAAATCGTCATTGATTTGTGCTTATTTCTTCTTTTTTGTTATCGATAAATGTTGCATCTTTGCTCTTTGCTCTGTGAATTGTAGTGTAAATATGTGATAATTTTTTTTTTTTTATGTAGAATTCTTTGGCTTTATTGAAAAAGTGTCTATTTTTGTGATGTTATTTGGGTTTATTAAGAAATATCGGAATATTTGGAGGTTGATATAAAAAAGTTGGTTATGAGAAGATGCTCTAGTGCTGAAACAATCGTATCGTTCTTTGCGTTTTTATTATGCTTACTTATGCCTCTTAAAGGATATACCCAAAGTGCGGAGAAAGTAATAACTACTTTAACTGATATGGGCTTTGAAAATGTTGGTTGGACTGAAGATCAAAAAGAACGTGTTTATGTTCTCCAAAATACAGCATTTCGTGCTAATGGGGTGGGATTAGGAAAAGCAGTTGATATTATTCAGAAGGCAGGTTTGCCGGACAACAAATGCTGTAGGATTGTTGTTTTAGATAATAACATACCTCAGATATCAATATTTTATTGTCCAGAGAAGAGAGATTCAGTATCAAATATATCTAGAGCTGATTGGACGGTTGGTTATGATATAGGAGACACTTGGAAACGAGTGAAAGAAAGAAAAAATAGTTCTTTGTTTAAGGTTGATGTGGTCGTATATCCGGATTTTAGTTTTCAAAACCTGATAATAACGCAAATATATCAAGTCTTGTTTAATATAAGTCCGGCTATTGAAGTATCTTTTTGGAAAGGCATGAAGTTGACGGGGCAGGTAATATTCCCTGTTTATAATGAATATGGGGAACGATATAGCCAAATTCGTGAAGGGTATATTACATTATCCCAGACATTTCGATTACCCTATAATATACTCCTTAAAGGTATAATAGGGACTTTCAATAACCGGAGATGGGGGTTGGATTTATCTGCTAAACATTATTTATTAGCCGATAATCGATTCTCAATTGAAGCGGAGACTGGGTATACGGGTGTTTCAAAATTTGAAAATTTTGCTTGGCATGTGAGTCCTTTAAAGCGGTGGACATGGACTTTAGGTGGTAGTTTTTATTGGCCAAAGTACAATACGTCTTTCAGCTTAAAAATGGAGCAATACTTGTTAGGTGAAAAAGGGGTTCGAGTGGATATGATGCGTACTTTTCGTTACGCTGCAATCGGATTTTATGCAATGAAAGCAGAACATGCCCGAAAAAACGGTGGATTTTATTTTCAAATATTACTTCCTCCTTATGGTAAATATAAGAGGAAGCATGTTAGAATAACTCCAGCCAAGTATTTTGGTATATCATATAACGGGGGAAATGAGCAATATTATGGGAAATCATATATCCCGGAATTAAGTACAGTTTATGGATATGAAAGTAGTTTTAACCCATATTTTATTAAATCAGAATTATTAAATTATTAATCATGAGATGAAAATGAAAGTAAAAGGTAAATTTTTAGGTTTAGGTGCTAAGTTAGCAGCGGCCTTATTTGTTTTTTGTGGAACGACTCTTGTGGGTTGCTACAGTGAGAATGATGATGTAGCAATTCCTTATGTAGAGTCTGACCCTATTTATACAATTACCGGCGTTGCATTAGACGGTAATGGTATGCCTCTTAGTGGTGTGCAGGTATCTGTAGCCAGCACCAGCTCTTCTGTTACAAAAGCAGTTACAGATATTACAACTACTGGCACCAATGGTTTATATACTCTTTCTTCAAAGAACAACAGTTTAGGTAAGCGTATTGATAATACTGCTACTCCTAATGTCGGCGCTAATCAGGTGACGTTTACTTATAAAGGCAAATCCATAACCTTTACAGTAAATCTGGTTGCCGGTGTCTCTGGTGGAGCTTCTATTAGTACTCAAAACGTTGTATTTGTCGATAATACGGTTTACCCGGATGATGATCGGGCTACTTACTCTTTTAATGTTGCAACTACAACTAAAGACTTTGTGAAATCATCTTCTAGCGATCCTAATTTGGATATTGTAAATAGTGGTGATAGCAAAGAAAACTATTCATTAACTCTTGTTTTACCTGCCGGAACTAAGTATCAAACTTCTATAGCTACAGCCTTTACAAATGCTCCTGCAAATGCAAAAGAAGCATTAACGGCATATGCAAAAGAAGTCATTGGAGACGTCGCAGATAATGTAGTGGATACTGACTATCTTTACTCTTTCGATTTGCCAGCAAGGAGTTTCTTGAATACTTTGACTGTTACTGCCATATATGAAACTAAGACTTATACCTTTACATATAAAGGCTTAAATTATCCTGTAACATTTACGAAGTATGGGGCATATACATTCTCTCGCGAATATGATTCTTGGGATCATAATCATGGACACGGCCACGGACATGGGCATGGTGAAGATTACAATGCTGGAGGTGGTATCGTAGATGGAGTAAACTAATATCATTTGTAGAGTGGGCGAACAGGTGTTCTTTGGTATAATGGATCAATGTAACATATGATAAAAAAGGTAATAATATTAATTTTTATTGTATGTAACAGTAATACTTTGTTTGCTCAACTCACTTATGGGACAACAGGCTTACTTCATGCTCCTTCGGCTGAGATGCAACGTGATAAAACTGTAATGATAGGTGGTAATTTCATGAATAAGGAGATAACTCCTGCCACATGGTATTATAATACTTATAATTACTATTTGAATGTAACCATTTTCCCTTTCCTGGAGATAGCTTATACTTGTACTCTGTTTAAAGCAGAAGCGTTAGGATTGGCTCCTTATGGTTACACTGGATTTACAAATCAGGATCGATATTTTTCGTTCCGACTGCGAGCTTTGAAAGAGGGACAATTTGGAAAGTATACTCCGGCTGTGGTATTAGGAACTTCAGACCCTTTTACTTCTTCGGGTGGAGGGGTTATTGATTCTAAAGAAGGTAATGGCTATTTTAGTCGTTTCTTTATTGCAGCAACAAAGCATTTCCAAATTGGTAATGAAACCATAGGAGCGCATCTATCTTATCTTTATAATAGAAGAATAGAATATAAACTCAATGGGTTCGCCGGTGGAATTAGTTATTCGCCTTCCAGACTCCCTGATTTAAAGCTCATTGCGGAGTATGATTCAAAAGATGTTGCATTAGGTTGTACTTATTTGTTATTCAATCATTTGCATTTGCAAATGGAGATGCAACGAATGAAGTATTTTACAGGCGGAGTGATGTATAAAATTTATTTGAAGTGATAGCCTTGTTGAAAAAATATAATATGAATAATAAAACAAATAAAAAATGAAAAGTAAGTTAGTAATATTATCTTTATTGGCAGCTGCTGTGACTACGGTAACTGCTCAAACTAAAGAGAAGTTCTATAGCGAAAAAGCTAAGGACAATGTCTTCATCAGTGTGGGTGTTGGCGCGCAAGCTAGCATGAATTCGGATAATAGCTTTGGGGATGCAATAACTCCTCATATAACTTTGTCATTAGGAAAATGGATTAATCCGGTATGGGGATTTCGTGGTCAGGTATCCGCTTGGAGCCAAAAGTTGAATATGAAACGTAATGCTGGAACTTATGCCGTTACGAATGGAGCTTATGTGTTGACTCCAGGTAATAATGACAATTATGAAACATTCAAATACGTAACGACTCATTTGGATGGTTTGATGAATTTAAGTAATTTATTCTGTGGCTATAACCCTGATCGTGTATTCAACCTTTCTGCTTTTGCCGGTCCCGGATTAACTTTTGCTAAAGATCGTTCTGACGAAAGTATCTTATTAAATAATGCGAATGGAACTTATACCAGAACAGTAGAATCCGGTGATATTAAACCGATGATCAATGGTTCTGTTGGTTTGCTGGCTAATTTTCAAGTGAATAAATATGTTTCTGTTGATTTGGAAGCTAGGGGTGAAGTTTCTCCTTCTATATTTGGTAAGTACAGTAACAATAGTTATACAGATGGAGCCGTATCTTTGACTGCTGGAGTAACTTATACTTTTGGTGGTAAGAATTTTGTCACTTGTGGGGCTAAAGTTGACCAAAGCGCTATCAACGACGAGCTAAACAAATATCGTAGAGAGTTGGCTCAAGCTCAAGCTGACTTGGCTGATTGTAAGAATGCACTATCAAATGTAAAACCAGCTGAAACTAAAGAAATTGTTAAGGAAGTTGAGACTGCAGGTCCTCGTGCCATTTTCTTCCGTATTGGCAGTGCCCGTATTGACGATTATGGGAAAGTTAACATCCAGTTGGCAGCCAAAGTTTTGAAAGCTAATTCGGATAAGAAATATAAGGTTGCAGGATATGCGGATAAAGCTACAGGTAGTGCAGGATGGAATCAAAAGCTATCTGAAAAGCGCGCCCAGGGTGTTTATGATGCCTTGATTAAAGAAGGTGTAAGCAAGGATCAGCTTGAACTCGTAGGATTTGGTGGTACTGCTAACATGTTTGGTAAGAACTACTTAAACCGTGTAGTTATTCTTGAATAAGGATATCTAGTTACATATTAAATTTACATAATCGTGCCGGGAATAATAAATTCTTGGCACGATTTATTTCTAGGCTTTAGGGTGCTGCCAATACTTTATCGTCTCGATTATTTTTTGTGAAATCTCTTATATGTGCTGAATCTATTATTTGTTTATTGTCGGCTTTTTATTATTATAATAGTCTGGAGTTTATAGTTTCAATTTTAAATCGTAATTTTGTCCCCTAAATGAGTCGAATTCTAGCAATTGATTACGGGAGAAAACGTACAGGGATAGCTGTCAGTGATATATTGCAGCTTATAGCAAATGGATTAACTACAGTTCCCACTAATGAGCTTTTACAATTTCTTTTCACTTATGTTTCTAAAGAACCCGTGGAAAGAATTCTTGTTGGTCTGCCTAAGCAGATGAACAACGAACACTCTGAAAATATGAAGTACATTGAGCCTTTTGTTCGTTCATTAAAAAAACTTTTGCCCAATATTCCTATAGAGTATGTTGACGAACGCTTTACTTCAGTTCTAGCTCATCGTACGATGTTGGAAGGAGGCTTGAAAAAGAAAAGTCGCCAAAATAAGTCATTGGTAGATGAAATAAGTGCGACGATTATATTGCAAACTTATTTAGAAAATAAGCGTTTTATTTCTTCGAGATAATAAATTAATGTATTATATAAATTGAAATAGTATATAGAATGATTTTACCTATTTATGTTTACGGACAACCGGTTTTGAGAAAAGTAGCTGAGGATATTCCTGTGGATTACCCCAATCTGAATGAGCTTATATCAAATATGTTTGAGACGATGGATAACGCTGACGGTGTTGGATTAGCGGCACCTCAAATAGGCCTTTCTGTGAGGGTAGTAGTCATTAACCTTGACGTTCTATCTGAAGATCAACCTGAATACAAAGGCTTTAGAAAAGCATTTATTAATGCCCATATTGTCGAAAAATCAGGTGAGGAAATTAACATGGAAGAAGGTTGCTTAAGTTTGCCTGGGATTCATGAATCCGTGAAACGTTCCGATAGAGTTCGTGTAAAATACCTGGATGAAAATCTAGAAGAGCATGATGAGTTTGTGGAAGGCTATCTGGCTCGCGTTATGCAGCATGAGTTTGATCATTTGGATGGCAAAATGTTTATTGATCACATATCTCCTTTACGTAAGCAGATGATTAAAGGAAAACTTAATGCAATGCTCAAAGGCAAGGCTCATTGCACTTATAAGGTAAAAACTCTCAAGTAGAAATTACTTATAAATGGTATAAAGCTACAAAAAATATAAAAAGCATACTCTTAATATTTGAGACTCAGTTAAAAGCATTATTTTTGTTTCGTATACAAGCTACTTATAATACAAGATGGTAAAAAAAATATTGATAGCATTAATGCTATTTCCTACGTTCTTGTACGCTCAGATTAATACGGAACGAGTAATGACTATTGCCCGTAATGCTCTTTATTTTGAGGACTACGTACTTTCTATCCAATATTTTAATCAGGTGATCAATGCCAAGCCATATTTATATGAACCTTATTTCTATCGGGGCTTGGCAAAAATAAATTTGGATGATTACCAGGGGGCGGAGAATGACTGTGATGCTGCCATAAAGCGTAACCCCTTTGTGGTTGGAGCATATCAAATAAGAGGTTTAGCCCGTATACGCCAAAATAAATTTAATGGGGCCATTGAAGATTATAGAATGGCTTTGAAATATGATCCGGAAAATGTTGTATTGTGGCATAACTTAACGCTATGCCATATGCAGAAAGATGATTATAAGTCTGCAAAAGAAGATTTAGGCAAGCTCATGGCGGTTTCTCCCCGCTATACGAAAGCTTTTTTGATGCGTGGCGAAGTTTTTCTAAAAGAAAAGGATACTATTCAAGCATTGAATGATTTTGATAAGGTTATAGAAATGGATCGTTATGACCCTGATGGCTGGAGTGCCCGCTCTATGATCCGTATTCAACAAGCTAAATATGCTGATGCAGAAAAAGATCTTGATCAGGCTATTCATTTAAGTGCAAAAAATGCAGGCAACTATATAAATCGTGCATTAGCTCGTTTTCACCAAAATAATTTGAGAGGTGCGATGAGTGATTATGATTTTGCTTTAGATATTGATCCGAACAATTTTATAGGCCATTATAATAGGGGGCTGTTGCGCGCACAAGTTGGTGATGACAACAGGGCGATCGAGGATTTTGATTTCGTATTGAAAACGGAACCTGAGAATATGATGGCAATTTTTAACCGCGGATTGTTGCGTGCTCAGACAGGAAATTATCGAGGAGCGATAAATGACTATTCAAGGGTAATTAAACAGTACCCCAGTTTCATGGCCGGATATTATTATCGTGCAGAAGCTCGAAAAAAAATAGGAGATCGGAAAGGAGCGGAGTTGGATGAGTTTAAAGTTATGAAGATGCAATTGGATAAACGTAATAATACTCATGCTGGAAATAATAAAGCACTTTCCGATAAAACAAATGAAGACGAGAAGAGTAAAACGCGTAAAAAGTCTGATAAGAATGTGGAGAATTACGGCAAAATTGTGATTGCTGACGACTCTGAGATGGATCAGAAGTATAAGAGCGATTATCGTGGCCGTGTGCAAGATCGAAATGTGGTAATAAAGCTTGAGCCAATGTATGCTTTGACGTATTACGAGAAGGCTAGTGAGGTTAAGCGTTTGATTCATTATTATAAATATATCGATGAACTGAACCGTGAGAAAATATTTCCAAAGTCTCTTGTTATAACAAATATGGAGGCTCCTTTGACAGAAGAGCAGGTTAAGTCACATTTTGCCTTGATTGATGCTCATACTTCTGACATTGTTGCCAATGATCGAGATGCAAAGAAGCGTTTCTTACGTGGAATGGACTTCTATCTTGTGCAAGATTTTGCCAGTTCTATAGATGATTTTACCAAAACAATTTTACTTGATGATAAATTCTTCCCGGCATATTTCATGAGGGCATTGGTTCGTTGCAAGCAGTTGGAATATAAAAAGGCTGAAGCACAAGATGACCCGGCACTCCCTGGCGATGTACAAAAACAGGCAGAAGTTACTGCAGTGGATTACGAAATTATAAAAAAGGATTTGAATGCTGTTATTCAATTAGCTCCGGACTTTGTATATGGTTACTATAATCGGGCAAATGTGTTATCGCTCTTAAAGGATTATCGTGCAGCATTGTTAGACTACGATAAAGCGATTGAGCTCAATAAAGATTTTGGGGAGGCCTATTTTAACCGTGGATTAACTAATATCTTTTTGGGTAATAACAAGCAAGGCATTGCAGATTTGAGTAAGGCTGGTGAACTAGGAATTGTATCTGCATATAACGTTATAAAGCGTTTCACGGAAACACGTGAATAACATTCTTCTGCCAAAAAATGGATAATAAGGAAGATTTGACTACTTTTGTGTCTTGAAAATTGAAAACATAACGAATTATGATAAAAATAACTTTTCCAGATGGATCTGCTCGTGAGTATAACGACGGAGTTACTGGCTTGGAAATTGCTGAGAGTATCAGCTCCCGTTTAGCGCAAGATGTTCTTGCTTGTGGTGTAAATGGTGAGACTTATGATTTGAACCGTCCTATTACGCAAGATTCTCAGATTGTTCTTTATAAATGGGATGATGAACAAGGTAAACATGCATTTTGGCACACCAGTGCACACTTGTTGGCGGAAGCACTGCAAGAGCTCTACCCTGGTATTCAGTTTGGTATAGGGCCTGCTATTGAAAACGGGTTTTATTATGATGTAGATCCGGGAGAGGCTACCATTAAGGAAGCTGATCTACCTGCTATTGAATCAAAGATGGCCGAGTTGGCTGCCAAGAAAGAAATATTGATCCGTGAGAATATATCTAAAGAAGATGCGCTGAAAAAATTTGGAGATCGTGGTGAAAGCTATAAATGCGAATTGATTTCCGAATTGGAAGACGGGCATATCACAACTTATACTCAAGGAGATTTTACAGATCTTTGTCGTGGACCCCATTTAGCAACTACAGCACCAATTAAAGCTATTAAGCTTATGTCGGTAGCTGGAGCATATTGGCGTGGTCATGAAGATCGTAAAATGATGACCCGTATTTATGGCATTACTTTTCCAAAGAAGAAAATGCTAGATGAATATCTTGTTATGGTTGAGGAGGCGAAAAAACGTGATCACCGTAAAATCGGAAAAGAAATGGACTTGTTCATGTTTTCCGATACAGTAGGCAAGGGGTTGCCAATGTGGTTGCCAAAGGGTGCTGCATTACGCCTTCGACTCCAGAGCTTTTTACGTCGTATTCAAGCACGCTATGATTATCAAGAGGTTATTACTCCACCAATTGGAAATAAGTTGCTATATATTACATCAGGGCATTATGCGAAATATGGAAAGGATTCTTTTCAGCCGATTCATACTCCGGAGGAAGGGGAAGAGTATTTCTTGAAACCAATGAATTGCCCTCATCATTGTATGATATATAAGAATTCACCTCGTTCATATAAAGACCTGCCTTTACGTCTTGCAGAATTTGGTACGGTATGTAGATATGAACAGAGTGGAGAATTACATGGTTTAACTCGCGTGCGCAGTTTTACTCAAGATGATGCTCATATTTTCTGTCGTCCGGATCAAGTTAAAGATGAATTCCTCAGAGTAATGGATATCATTTCTATTGTTTTTAACTCTATGGAATTTTCTAACGTTGAAGCACAGATATCTTTACGTGATAAAGTAAATCGTGAAAAATATATTGGTAGTGATGAAAATTGGGAAAAAGCTGAACAAGCTATTATTGAGGCATGTGAAGAAAAAGGGTTAAAGGCTAAAATAGAGTACGGCGAAGCTGCGTTTTATGGTCCCAAGTTGGATTTTATGGTTAAAGATGCTATTGGCAGACGTTGGCAACTCGGAACAATTCAAGTGGATTATAATTTACCGGAACGTTTTGAACTTGAATATACAGGTGCTGACAACCAGAAACACCGTCCGGTAATGATTCATCGTGCTCCTTTCGGCTCAATGGAACGTTTTGTGGCTGTGCTCATTGAACATACGGCAGGTAAATTTCCGTTATGGCTTACTCCCGATCAGGTAGCTATTCTACCTATCAGTGAGAAATTTAATGATTATGCACAATCAGTTAAGCAGACACTTAAAAAATATGATATACGTGCCATTGTAGATGAACGCAATGAAAAGATTGGTCGTAAGATACGTGACAATGAGTTGAAGCGTATTCCGTATATGCTTATTGTTGGTGAAAAAGAAGCACTGAATGGTGAAGTTTCAGTTAGAAAACAAGGAGAAGGTGATAAGGGCTCGATGAAATTTGAAGATTTTGCAAAAAAAATGGAAGAAGAAGTGCAAAATATGATAAATAAGTGGTAAATTTGCGCCCGATTGTTATAGCTCAAGTGTAAATTGTTTATAACTAAAATACTTGTAACTAGCTTTCTATAGAAATTTGGAAATAAAAATATAATAAAACAAACAGGAAGAAAACGTTTTTAATGAAAAATGACAGCTTAAAAGGGCAGTATCGGATTAATGAACAAATCCGTGCCAAGGAAGTCCGTATTGTTGGTGACGAGGTAGAATCTAATGTGTATCCCATAGCTCAGGCTTTAAAACTGGCGGAGGAACATGAAGCGGATTTAGTAGAGATATCTCCGAACGCACAACCTCCCGTTTGTCGTATTATTGATTACTCTAAGTTTATATATCAATTAAGAAAACGTCAGAAAGAACAAAAAGCAAAGCAGGTTAAAATCAATGTGAAGGAGATACGTTTTGGTCCCCAAACAGATGATCATGACTATAACTTTAAGTTGAAGCATGCTAAAGGATTCTTGGAAGATGGCGACAAGGTTAGAGCTTATGTGTTTTTCAAGGGACGCTCTATTCTGTTCAAGGAACAGGGAGAAGTGTTGTTGTTACGTTTTGCTAATGACCTGGAAGAATTTGCAAAAGTAGATCAGCTTCCTGTACTCGAAGGTAAACGTATGATTATTCAGCTTTCGCCCAAGAAAAAAGATATTCCTAAAAAGAATCTCACGTCGGTTAAGCCTGTTGGCGATGTTACAAATACCGAAGTGAAAGAAAAAGAAGAATAAATGAATAGCGCAGGTGTAGTGCGTTTTCATATCATTAATAATTAAATAATTAATAAAATGCCAAAGATCAAGACTAACTCCGGTGCCAAAAAGAGATTTACTCTTACCGGAACGGGTAAAATCAAAAGAAAGCATGCTTTTCATAGTCATATTCTGACTAAAAAAACCAAAAAGCAAAAAAGAAACTTGTGCTCTTCAACTATAGTAGATGCTACGAATATCAGCCAAGTGAAAGAGCTTTTGGCGATGAAGTAATCATGTAAAAAGTATTTTAAGTATTAACCGAATGCATTTAGCTTTAAGTTCATTGCGTGAAGTAATGACGCTAACATTCAAAAACAAGTAAAACTATGCCAAGATCAGTAAATCATGTTGCTTCAAGAGCAAGAAGAAAGAAAATTTTGAAATTAACCAGAGGTTACTTTGGTGCAAGAAAAAATGTTTGGACCGTTGCCAAAAATACATGGGAGAAAGGTTTAACATATGCTTATCGTGACCGTAAGAATAAAAAGAGAAATTTCCGTGCTTTGTGGATTCAGCGTATTAATGCTGCCGCTCGTTTGGAAGGCTTGTCTTATTCTAAATTGATGGGTGCTTTACATAAAGCGGGCATTGAGATTAATCGTAAAGTATTGGCTGATTTAGCGATGAATCATCCGGAAGCATTCAAAGCAATTGTTGCTAAAGCAAAAGCTGCTTAACAGTAAGCATTTGATATAAAAAAGCCGATTACAAAAGTAATCGGCTTTTTTTTTGAGATAAAAAATATACATTTGTACAATTTATTATTAATACAGTGCAATATGAAGAAATTAGTCTTGTTTTTATTGGTTTCTGCATCATATATCTTAGCTGATGCACAGGAAGCCCGACTTCTTCGTTTCCCATCGACAGATGGCAATGAAGTGGTTTTTTCTTATGCTGGAGATCTTTATAAAGTTTCAATAAATGGAGGACAAGCGCAACGCTTAACATCTCATATTGGTTATGAGGTGTTTCCCAAGTTTTCACCGGATGGGAAAACTATAGCATTTACTGGGCAATATGACGGCAATACAGAAGTTTATACAGTTCCAACTACTGGAGGTGAACCTTTGCGCATAACCTATACTGCAACCAATGCACGTGATGATATTGGCGATCGTATGGGGCCTAATAATATTGTTATGGGGTGGACTCCCGATGGGAAAAATATTCTATATCGCAATCGTATAGGAAGTGGATTTGTGGGGCGTTTATATTTGGTAGACAAAGAAGGCGGCTTATCTAATGCTATTCCTCTACCGGAAGGGGGTTTTAGTAGTTATTCACCCGACGGTACAAAACTGGCTTATAATCGTGTCATGCGCGAATTCCGTACTTGGAAATATTATAAAGGTGGGATGGCAGATGATATTTGGGTATATGACTCTGCGTCGAAATCAGTAGAGAATGTGACTAATAATATTGCCCAAGATATTTTCCCAATGTGGATTGGCGATGATATTTATTTTCTTTCTGATCGTGATCGGGTTATGAACTTATTTGTATATCACACGAAAACTAAGCAGACAGATAAGGTTACTAACTTCACTGATTATGATGTGAAATTTCCTAGCTGTAATGGTAATACAATTGTTTTTGAAAATGCTGGATATCTTTATAAATTAAATGTGAAAGACCAAAAAGCGATCAAAATAAATATAACTTTGGCATCCGATAACATCTATGCTCGTAGCGAAATAAAAGAGGGTAGTAAATATATTACGGATGCTAGTCTGTCTCCTGACGGTGAGCGCTTGGCTATAACTTCAAGAGGAGAAGTATTTAATGTTCCATCCGATAAGGGTGTGATTAAAAACATAACACGTACACCTGGTGCTCACGAACGAAATGCACAATGGTCTCCCAATGGGCAATTTATCGCCTATATTTCTGATGCTACAGGAGAAACAGAACTTTATTTACGAGATGTTAAAGGCTCCGAACCAATTGAATTGACTAAAGATAACGATACTTATATCCGTTCTTTCATGTGGAGTCCCGATTCAAAATCTATTGCCTATGTTGATCGCAAAAATCGTCTCAATCTGCTCAATGTTACATCTAAAAAGAAGGAGACGTTGTTGCAGGACCCCGTTGGAGAGCCTCAAGATATTAGTTTTTCTCCAGACGGCAAATGGCTTACTTATACCCGGTTAGAATCGAATAATTTTAGTGTTGTTTACGTTTATAATATAGCCGATAAAAAAGAACATGCCATAACAGACAAGTGGTATGAATCTAATGACCCCGTTTTTAGTAAAGATGGGAAATATATTATTTTTTCTTCATCAAGAGATTTTAATCCAGTCTATGGTTCAAAGGAATGGAACCATGTCTATAACTACACTAATGGCATATACCTATGCCTCCTTTCCAAAAATACTCCTTCTCCTTTTCTTGCAAAGGATGCGGAAGTTAGCGTAGCAGCTGTATCAGATAAAAAAGATGCTAATAATAAAGTCTCTGATAAGAAGAATGTTGATAAGAAAAATATAGCATCTAAAGATACTTTGTCTATTATTAAAATCGATTTTGAAGGCATCTCTGATCGTATAGTAAATCTCCCTCTTCCAGCTTCTATTTATCATAACTTTTATTCAGATGGAGAAAAAATATACTATTCGAAACGAAGTTCTGCAACCGTGTATGATTTGAAAACTCAAAAAGAAGAATCTATAGCTGAAGGAGCATCTATGGATTTAAACTATAGTAGCAAGAAAGCTCTATTTTATAAGGATAAGAAACTTTATGTTACTGCTATTCCGACTGGTAAAGTAGAATTGAAGGATGCTGTAGATGTTGATAATATGAAAATATTTACTGATTATCCCCAGGAATGGGCTCAAATATTTGATGAAGCATGGCGAGCTTATCGCGATGGCTTTTATGTAGAAAGCCTTCATGGAGTTGATTGGAAATCTATAAAACAAAAATATGCAGTTTTGTTACCGTATGTCAAAAACCGGCTTGACCTGAATTATGTAATAGGAGAGATGATTGGTGAACTGTGTGTTGGTCATGCGTATGTAAACCCGGGTGAAGCTGATCGCCCCGATAGGGTAAATACCGGTATGTTAGGTGCAGATATTTCTCGTGATAAAAATGGATTCTTCCGTATAGAGAAAATTTATCAGGGTGCATCATGGGATAAAACTCTGCGTTCTCCTTTTACCGAACCGGGTATCAATGCTAAAGTAGGTGATTATATTGTAGCTATAGATGGCATTCCTACCAATACTGTAAAAGATATGTATTCCTTATTGGTAGGTAAGGCTGAAGTCCCTACAGAGATTATATTGAATAGTAAATCACAATTGGCTGGTGGCCGTAAGATTGTAGTCAGTCCGTTGACTGAGCAATATACTTTGGCTCAGTACGAATGGGTGCAAGATAATATCAAGAAAGTAGAGAAAGCATCCAATGGAAAAATCGGATATATATATATACCCGATATGGGGCCTGAAGGGTTAAATGAATTTGCCCGTTACTTTTATCCACAGCTCGATAAGGATGGTTTAATTATAGATGACCGTGCCAATGGTGGTGGAAATGTATCTCCAATGATTCTTGAGCGTTTATCTCGGGAACCATACCGGCTTACCATGCGGCGTGGCTCTTCCCGTATCGGCACTGTACCAGATGCAGTTCAAGTTGGTCCCAAAGTGTGTCTAATCAATAAGTATTCCGCTTCTGATGGTGACTTATTTCCGTGGGGATTTCATGCATTAGGTCTTGGTAAGCTTATCGGAACTCGTACATGGGGCGGCATTGTTGGAATATCCGGTTCCTTGCCGTTTGTTGATGGAACAGATCTTCGCGTGCCTTTCTTTACCAGCTATGATCCTAAAACAGGACAATGGATTATTGAAAACCATGGAGTAGATCCAGACATTCTAATAGATAATGATCCTGTTAAAGAATGGAGTGGAGAAGACCAACAGCTTAATCGTGCGATAGATGAAGTAATGAAAGAGCTGAAGAACCGTGAGCCGCTTAAACCTGTTCCTGTTCCAAGAGTGTGGAATAAATAAAAATTAAGAATTCTCACTCATGTATATAAGTTGTTGTAAGGCAGCGATTAATGCATGACAGGCTTTAAATATTACAGATGAGTATAGAACAAAAGGCATTTATGGTTTGTTTCTTTAATAGAAAAGGGCTACATTTGTAGAAGAAAAAAGAGCCGCATTGATTGGATCGGGAAACTCATCAATTTCTACGAGATACCGAGACAAGCTTCGCTTCTCGATGGCGGGCCACACCCTTCGGGGTAACTTTTAAGTCGGTGGATTACAAAGGGGAGGGGCACTCAAATCATGTCATTCGGAGTTTCATCACATCATCGATGCGGCTTTCATATAAAAGGAATAGTAATTTTATAAATTACCATTCCTTTTTTCTTTTCAAAAGAATATTATTCCGTTGATTCTTTCTAAATTTGCCGGACTTTAATTTAATAATAAAAATGAAGAAAAGTGTAGTCAAAAAACTCACTCTGGGAGTTCTGGCAATAATAATTTTTATCCTGTTATTCATGGGGTTTTTCCTGTTCTTTCCTCAGTTTCATCCCCAAAAAACAGCTTATGTTTATATAGATCGTGATGATAATGCCGATTCTGTGTGTTACAAAGTAGATAGGGCAGGTAGACCTACAGCGATAGCCGGGTTCAATTGGCTGGTAAAATGGCGTAATTATTCCGGTCATATTCGTACGGGACGCTATGTCATTCATTCTGGTGATAACGTATTCAAAGTGTTTAATAGAATATACAAAGGGCATCAAGAACCTTTAAATTTCACAGTTGGTAGTGTTCGTACTTTAGATAAGCTTGCACGTAGTGTCGGTAAGCAGTTGATGATTGATTCTGCCGAAGTGGCAACCATGATGAATGACTCGGTTTTTCGTGAGAAGCTCGGGTATACAAAAGAAACTTTGCCAAGTCTCTTTATACCGGAAACGTATCAGGTATATTGGAATATAAATGTAAATGAGTTCTTTGACCGGATGAAGAAAGAGCATGATAAATTCTGGAATTCGGATCGTATGGCAAAAGCCAAAGAGATGGAATTGACTCCCGCCGAAGTTTCTACAATGGCTTCTATTGTAGAAGAAGAAACAAACAATAATCAAGAAAAAGCTATGGTGGCAGGATTATATTATAATCGTTTGCGTGCCGGTATGCCATTGCAAGCCGACCCTACTATAAAGTTTGCTTTGCAAGACTTTGCTCTTCGTCGGATATCTAATGAGAATTTGAGAGTAAACTCTCCATATAACACTTATCGTAATATTGGTTTGCCCCCTGGTCCGATACGTATTCCATCTACCATTGGCATTGATGCGGTACTAAATCACGTGAAGCACAATTATGTATACATGTGTGCGAAAGATGATTTTTCCGGCACCCATGCTTTTGCGGCAAATTATGCCGATCATATGAAAAATGCCAAGAAATATTGGAAAGCATTAAACGATCGAAAGATTTTTAAATGATTTTGTGATAAAATAAAAGCAAAAGGCTATATTTGCGGACGAAAAACGCAGGTAATGCAGATTGGCAAGGTAATATACCTTGTTGTCGCTGCGTCACCTGCGTTTTTCTTTTTTTAATATAAAGATAACCTAAAATATGAGCAAGCAACTCTTACTTGGCGACGAAGCTATTGCACAAGCTGCATTGGATGCCGGTCTTTCGGGTGTTTATGCCTATCCCGGTACTCCTTCCACTGAAATTACAGAATATATACAAACGGCCCCTTTAACTGTGGAACGTAATATCCATAGTCGTTGGTGTACTAATGAAAAGACCGCCATGGAAGGTGCTCTGGGGATGTCTTTTGTTGGTAAACGTGCATTGGTATGCATGAAGCATGTTGGGATGAATGTAGCTGCGGACTGCTTCATTAATTCGGCTGTAACCGGAGTAAAAGGCGGACTTATTGTCGTTGCTGCTGATGATCCCAGTATGCACTCTTCACAGAATGAACAAGACAGCCGTTTTTATGGTGATTTTGCTCTGATACCGATGTATGAGCCGAGCAATCAACAGGAAGCTTATGACATGGTTTATAGTGGATTTGAGTTTGCCGAACAGATTGGCGAACCGGTGCTAATGCGTATGGTAACCCGTCTTGCCCATTCACGTTCAGGTGTCGAACGCAAGATACAAAAGCTTCAAAATGAATTGTCTTTTAGTGATGATCCACGACAATTTATTCTTTTACCCGGTATCGCCAGAAAACGTTATAAAGCCTTATTGGAGAAACAAGATGCTTTTGTTAAAGCTTCGGAAGAATCTCTTTATAATAAATATATTGATGGACAGAATAAGAAACTTGGTATTGTGGCGTGTGGTATTGCATTCAACTACCTTATGGAAAACTATCCTGATGGGTGTGAGTACCCGGTGTTAAAGATCGGGCAGTATCCACTTCCTCAAAAGCAGCTTCTTAAGTTAGTAGATGAATGTGACCAAATATTAGTTCTTGAAGACGGACAACCTTTTGTTGAGCGTCTGATTAAAGGTTATCTAGGTATTGGTATTCAAGTGAAGGGTCGTCTTGATGGAACCCTTTCACGCGATGGCGAACTTAATCCCGATAAAGTGGGGATGGCTGTTGGAAAAGATCTAAAACCGACTTTTCAAATTCCTTCATTGGTGGCGATGCGTCCTCCTGCCTTATGCGATGGTTGTGGGCATCGTGATATGTACACTGCATTAACAGAAGTGCTTCGTGAGGAATATCCCGGACATAAAGTCTTTAGTGACATTGGCTGTTATACTCTTGGAGCAGGGGCTCCATTCAATGCAATTGATTCTTGTGTGGATATGGGTGCTTCCATTACGATGGCTAAGGGTGCAGCAGATGGTGGTTTGTATCCTGCTGTAGCTGTCATAGGGGATTCCACTTTTACACATTCCGGTATGACAGGCTTGTTGGATTGCGTGAATGGAAATGTTAATGTTACCGTCGTAATTTCCGATAATGAAACAACTGCCATGACTGGCGGACAAGATTCTGCTGGAACAGGACGTATTGAGGCTATCTGTTCCGGTATAGGTGTATTGCCTAAGCATATTCGTGTGGTAGTACCTTTGAAGAAGAATTATGAGGAAATGAAGCAGATAATCCGTGAAGAGATTGAGTACAATGGCGTATCGGTAATTATTCCGCGTCGTGAATGCATTCAAACTTTAGCACGTAAAAAAAGAAAAAAGTAAGTCGTACGATTATGAAAAGAGATATAATACTCGCCGGAGTAGGCGGACAAGGAATTCTTTCCATTGCAACGGTCATTGGTAAGACTGCATTAAAAGAAGGTTTATATATGAAACAAGCTGAGGTTCATGGTATGAGTCAACGGGGAGGCGATGTGCAGTCCAATCTTCGTATCAGCGACCGCCCTATATCATCCGATCTTATTTCTTTAGGTAAATGTGATTTGATTATTTCATTGGAGCCGATGGAAAGCTTACGCTATTTACCATATTTGAGTCCGGAGGGGTGGCTGGTAACTAATGAGACACCTTTCATCAATATACCCAACTATCCTAATGAAGATGATGTTAGAGCTGAATTGGAAAAGCTTCCTCATAAAGTTATTCTTAATGTGGATAATGTGGCTAAAGAGATTGGCTCTTCCCGCGTTTCGAATATTGTATTGCTTGGTGCTACTATTCCTTTTTTGGGTATAGATTACGACAAAGTACAAATCAGTATTCGCGAAATTTTTGCTTCTAAAGGAGAAACGATAGTAGAAATGAATCTTAAAGCCCTTGCAGCCGGTAAGCAAATTGCTGAAAATCTGATAAAATAACGACATCTGACATAAACTCATGAAAACACAATTTTGGGAGCGGGATATCGAAACGATGAATCGTGATGATCTTCACCGACTCCAACTGGAAAGACTGAAGAAAACGATAAACATTGCTTCTCACTCACCACATTATTGCAAGGTATTTAAAGAATGTGGTGTGACAGCTGACGATATATTAACACTGGACGATCTTCGTCGAATTCCTTTTACCACGAAAACGGATATGCGCGCCAATTATCCTTTTGGATTGGTATCCGGAGATATGGCTGCTGATGGAGTGCGCATTCATTCGTCGAGTGGAACAACCGGAACCCCGACGGTGATTGTTCATTCGCAGCATGATTTAGATTCTTGGGCTAATTTAGTGGCGAGGTGCCTTTATATGGTTGGAGTTCGCAAGGAGGATGTGTTTCAAAATAGTTCCGGTTACGGCATGTTTACCGGTGGATTGGGCTTTCAATACGGTGCCGAACGTTTGGGGGCACTTACTGTACCCGCTGCTGCCGGAAACAGTAAACGGCAGATAAAATTTATCACTGATTTTCACACTACAGCTTTGCATGCAATTCCGAGTTATGCAATCCGTCTAGCGGAGATTTTTCAAGAAGAAGGACTTGATTCTGCTGCCTCAACATTGAAGACTCTTATCATTGGTGCTGAACCCCATACAGACGAGCAACGGCGTAAAATTGAGAAGATGCTTGGCGTAAAAGCATACAATTGCTTTGGGATGACCGAAATGAATGGCCCCGGAGTTGCGTTTGAGTGTCAGGAGCAAAACGGTATGCATTTGTGGGAGGATTGTTATATTGTCGAAATTATTGACCCTGATACCGGAGAGCCTGTCCCAGAGGGTGAAGTAGGAGAGTTGGTCCTTACCACTCTTGATCGTGAAATGATGCCTCTCATTCGTTATCGTACTCGCGACCTTACGCGTATACTTCCCGGTCAATGTCCTTGCGGACGCACTCATGTCCGAATTGACCGCATTAAAGGACGTAGCGATGATATGTTTATTATAAAGGGGGTGAACATCTTTCCCATGCAAGTGGAAAAGATTCTGGTACAATATCCGGCATTGGGTAGCAATTATCTTATTACTCTTGATACTGTGGAAAACCAGGATGAAATGATTGTTGAAGTTGAGCTTAGTGATCTTTCTACCGACAACTATATTGAGTTGGAGAATGTACGTAAAGAGATAAGCCGCTTATTGAAAGATGAAATTTTAGTAACTCCAAAAGTAAAGTTAGTGAAGAAAGGCTCATTACCTCAAAGTGAGGGAAAAGCTGTTAGAGTAAAGGATTTGCGTAATAATCGCTAGACTTGAAACTTAGAGGAATCCAAGTTTTACTTGGTTTTCTCCGGTTTATATCAAATTGATCATTAGCAATCACATGTGTGTTGCGCATTATGTTGAATCGGATAATAGTTTGCGAATAATGATTTTATATTTTGTATTGACAAGCTTATGTTTGCTTGTTATCATTCTCAATTAGCTTTTGGCTATTTCTGCTATTTATATCTGCTTTATAGATTGTTTTGAGTCTATTGTTTCTTAAAGTTAAGCTTTCACTATAATCTTTATATTTATTCGACTAAATTATATATTTAGTCGAAAATATCTATTTTTGCAAAATATAATATGAAGTTAATAAACAAAATATGAGAAATCGGATTTTATGTGGAGCCCAAAAGCTTTTTCAAGAGAAGGGATTGGGCAAAATAACGATGGAAGATATTGCCAATTTCATAGGGAAGGGGAAGAGCACTTTATATTATTACTTTAAAAGTAAAGAAGACATCTTTAGTGCAGTACTCGATATGGAGATTAATGAAATAATTATAGAGGCAATACGTCAGATGAGCCAATGCAGTACATTTCTTGAAAAATTAGAGACTTTTGGTCGAGTTAAATATGATATGACTCGTAAACGTAAAACGCTATATGCTACTATGGAACGTTTTACCGCTCCTGAAGAAATGCAACAATATTATTTAATCAAAAGTAATGTGCATTTAAAATATGTACAACAAGAGAAAATAGCTCTTTTGCCAGTCTTCTTGGAAGCTATTTCTCAAAACATAATAAAGAAGCTTGATGACGAAGCGTTAGATACGACAATTTTAGTCTTTTTGTGCTCATTACGAGGACTTAATCGTGAAGTTTATTTGCATGGACGGTCCGAAGATGCTATCAGGCTAATTCGTGTCCAGTGTGAAATATTCTATAGGGGTATATCTTGATTTTTTTTGTTTGTTATTCGACCAATTTTATTATTTAGTCTAAAATAAGTAGTTTATGGTGACTCCGTATGTATTTAGGGTTTTTTCTTCCAGGAATTATAGCTATTTTTTCTTTGGGCAAATTATATCAAGAATGGGCACATGGATGCAGCGTACAGCTGTAATTTGGGTGGTTTATACTATTACCCATTCTTTGCTGATGGTTGGCATTGCCACTTTTGCTGAGCAATTTCCTTCTTTTTTTCTCTCTCCGGCAGGAGGAATCACGGCAGATAAATATGACCGCAATAAAATAGTAATCGTGACTCAGATTGTTTCTGCCGTTCAGGCGGTCCTGCTTACTGTGCTTTACTGTTTTGGGTGGCATTCTATTTGGCTAATTTTGTTTTTAAGTCTTATTTTGGGGGTGGCAAACGCTTTTGATATACCAGCTCGTCAAGCTATGGTAAATGACCTTGTGGCAAACCCTGACTTATTGCCCGGAGCAATTGCCATGAATTCATCATTGAATAATTTCACTCGGTTAGCAGGTCCCGCATTGGCAGGAATCGTAATGGCTGCTTATGGTGCTACGGCTTGCTTTGCAGCAAATGCAATCAGTTTTATAGCTGTCATTTATTGCCTTTTTAAGTTGAAAATACCCAAGCACGGTGAGACAATGACGCGGAATAAAAATTCTTGGAAGAATTTTAATGATGGATTAAAGTATACCCTAAATAATAAAGAAATAGGTAGGACGCTACTACTGGCTGCATTAGTTTCCTTTTTGGTAATAACATATAATACGTTGCAGCCATATTTTGCGCATGATGTGTTTTCAGGAAATGCAGCTACTTTCGGTTATATTAATGGATCTACAGGACTAGGTGCCCTTATTAGTACATTGGTAATTGCTTCTCAAAAGAATGGCAGTAAGCTTAAGGGGATGCTGTTTTTTAATTTAATACTCCTGGGGGTTGGTCTTATTGTGATGTCTTATGTACACATTCTATATCTATATCTTATTATGAGCTTAATTTGCGGTTTTGGAGCAATGTCTACTATGCCTATTTGCAATACTATAGTTCAGACTGTTTCATCTCCGGAAATGCGTGGCAGAGTGGTTGGTTTTTTTGCAATGGCTACGATGGGGATGATCCCATTGGGGAGTTTAGTTATGGGATGGCTGGCAAAAATCATCGGACCACAGAATTGCCAATTTACCCAAGGTATTGTTTGTTTGATTATTGTTGCCAGTTTCTTCCGTTTTATAAAAAGAGAAAGACAAAGTTCTATTTGATCTGCTACTTTGTGCTGGTTATTATTTAATTGCCTCTTATCTTATCAATGGTGGCGGAGCATGGTCTGACTGGCGTCGTTATAATATCCCGGTGTTGCCTATTGAAGCTGGACAAGCTGCTAATGCTATTACGGTATATCCTTATAGAATGCAGACAATGCTAAAGCAGCTATTGACCAATATTTTTTAAGGGACGACTATGTACATTAGATAATTTTGGATTTATATCAATAAATTATTACGATATATCACTGTTTAAGCATCGTGTTTTTGAGTGGCGGAATTTAGTCGTGGTTTGAACTTAGTTCAGTCGTTACCTGAATGGCATTCACTCGTTACTTCAATCCTATTCAGTCGTTACTTGAATATATCCCCTTTGGAAATATATTTTGAATGGGGGTGTAATGGGGATCGAATTGGATTAATGTTTTTTGTGTATGATTCAAAAATAATACACAGTTATATGATTTGAAGATTTCTAGTAATACTTACCTAATATACTTTGAATTTAATAGCGCTGGCAATAATATATACTTTCTAATCATACTATAATTAAATGCTTGCAACACATTATGTTTTTGTATATTTAGCAATACCTTAGGATTCTTCGAAAAACTATGGCAAAGCATTATTCGGATTTATCTTATAGCCTGTAATTTATATAGATGCTTATTGAAATATTGAATATTTCATATACTTGCGTTAAGACTGTTTCGCTCTAAGAACTGTTATATGCAAGAATTTCTGTACTTATAGAAGCCTAACTAATTAATCGCATAATAATGAGTAAACTGTTTTCAGAAATAACTATCGGACAACTAAAGTTGGATAATCGAATAGTTGTCCCGCCAATGTGTCAATATTCCGCAGTAAGTGGACAAGCTTCCGAATGGCATCTGATGCATTATGGTAATTTAGCCCTCTCAGGGACAGGTCTCTTGATTTTTGAAGCTACAGGTGTAGCTCCTGAAGGGTGGATCTCGTTTGCCGATTTGGGATGGAAACCTGATCGATATATAGCGCCCGATGCTCCAAACGGTTGGCAGACCTTTGCTCCATCGGCAGAACCCTTAACCACAGGGGGAACTATCCCAAAAGAGTTGTCGAGAGATGAAATTAAGGCAATAGTCCGGCAATTTGCTCAAGCAGCCAAACGTGCAGTGGATATAGGGTTTAATCTTGTTGAATTGCATGCGGCTTACGGTTATCTGATGCATCAGTTTTTTCTCCTGTTACCAAGCTCCACCGAGTAAGCAAATGGGGTACGCCGCTACTATCATTTCAAGTGGTGCAGGCACTGCGGCCGAAAAAAATGCTGCATTTGAAGGTGCTGGTATTCTTGTGGCAAAAGAACCAAGTGAGATTCCTTTCTTCTTGCAGTCTCAAAAGTAACTCGTTTTCCTCGTAGAAGAACGCATGCTTGCTCTATGAGCAAAGCTTTGTACCTTTTAGAGATAAGAGTGGAAATATTTCTTTTGTGTTTTTTTTGTTGAATTAGACTTTCTGACTACATTTACTAATATTTAGCTTATTGTGCTTGTATAGGACCTTAATCGCAAAATGTATGAATTTTATTTCGGAAAATAAACTTGATGTACTGTTTGGTGGTAAGCTTGATTTTCTGTTCATATTAGACATGGACGGAAATATTATCGATGTGAATCTGGCTGTTAATTCAATTCTTGGATACAGTAGAAAAAGTTTAAGTAATAAAACCCTTCTAACTGTTTATTCTTCTCATTATCGGGAAAAAATGGGTGTTATCATACCTTTGGCAATAAGAGGGGATGTTATTTCATGTCCATATCCTTTTATAACAAAAAACGGTGAAATTATTCCTGTTGATACTAAATTCTACATTGGCTGGTGGAAAGGGAAAAATGTTGTTGTGGCGGTCAGTACTAATTTGGCTGCAAAGTATTTTTCCGAAGATATTTTTCTTAGTATATTCAATGGCACTCAAACGATGATGGCGATTACCGCCCTTGATTCGAATGTTGTTTTTAATGTAAATAACGCTTTTCTTGAATCGCTTGGGTATACTTTGGAAGAAGTTTCCGGTAAAACAGTTCGCGAACTAGGCATTTATTATAAGTATGCTCAGCGGGAGGATATGCTTAAACAGTTTTCGGCGAAGGGAAGAGCTGAAGGAGAAGCAACGATAAAAACAAAGTCAGGAGAACTCTTAGAATGCTTGCTTTCATTCAAGCGGATAAAAATACAAAGCAAGGACTATTTGCTTGCTGCTGTAACTAATATTACTCTAAGAAAGCAAATGGAAGAGAAGTTGAAGTATCTTAATCATCAGCAAAAGTTGCTGGCTGATGTTACGCAGCTTCTTAATAAATCGGATGATTTTGATAGTGTTATTAATACGGTATTGAAATTAGTTGGTCAGCACTCTAATGTTAGTCGTGTTTATATTTGCGAGAATACAGCGGATGAGAGGTTCACGAGTAATACTCATGAATGGTGTAATGAAGGAATTACTGAAAAAAAAGATGAATTTCAAATGGTTCCTTTTGAAGCAGTTCCTTCATGGAAAAAAATGTTGAAGGAAGAAGGTCGTATCTTTTCTGTAAACATACAGGAATTACCTCAGGATATGATCGATGTATTGGAACCTTTAAATATTAAATCATTATTGGCTTACCCTATTTACATACAGAATCGTTTTTGGGGATTTATGGGTTTTGATGAATGTTTGCGGAATAAGACCTGGATGGAAGATGAGATGACTTTATTGTCGACTATAACTAGCAATGTTACTAATGCCCTAGAGCGGAAACTTTATCTGAATCAGTTTCAGAATAGTGAACTACGGCTTAGGCTTGCGTTAAGAGGTGCNAAGGAAGGATTATGGGACTGGAATCTGGTGACAAACGAAACTTATTTTACCGATACTTGCTATACCATGCTTGGTTATGAGTATGATGAGATGCCCAAAGATGGCCGTTGGTGGAAAGAGCTGATTCATCCGGAAGACTTGCCTAATGTGTTGCGTGTCTTCGACAATCATGTAAAGAATAAAACAGATTATTACGAAAGTGTTTTCCGAATAAAAGATAGATCAGGCGAATGGAGATGGATTTTAGATCATGGAAGAGTCGTGGAGAGGGATGAGAACGGCAAAGCAATTCGGGCTGTCGGTACTCATATTGATATAAGTAAACAGAAAAAGATTGAGCAACAATTGCAGGAAATGCTTAATACAAAGGATAATCTTTTTTCTATTATCTCGCATGATCTTCGCGGTCCGGTTGGAAATTTTATGCAGATCATTGAGCTTTTAACCAGTGATATGGAAATTACTCCCGATTTGCAAGCAGATCTTCTCAATGAATTGAAGAGTATGTCGAAAAATACTTTCTATTTGCTGGAAAATCTGCTAAATTGGTCNCGGTCTCAGCGGAGTGAAATCGTTTGTAATCCCAAATCACTTATTGTGAATGAGCTGATTACTCAAAATATAGTATTGCTCTCTACGGCAGCAAATCAAAAGTCTATTGATATTCAATTTGAAGAAAAGAAAATATATGAGGCTTATGCCGATTATGATATGATTAATTTAGTGGTTCGTAATTTACTTTCTAATGCGATAAAGTTCACCCGTCCCCAAGGAGTGATTAAAATAAACCTTTCCGAGCAGAATGGGTTTGTTGAAGTTGCGATTGAGGATAATGGTGTGGGGATGTCTCAGGAAATAGTTAATAGTTTGTTCACTCATAATGAATTTCGGTCCACTTATGGTACCAATCAGGAAAAAGGTTCGGGATTGGGGCTCGTATTGTGCAATGACTTTGTTTTACGAAATAAAGGGAGTATAGAAGTTAAAAGTATATTGGGTGAAGGAAGTACATTCATTTTCACCATTCCGCTTAATGCCTGATAATATATGATAACTTCTAAAAAAAACAGGATCTCATAAGACAAGAAGAAAAAGTTAACATTGTTAGTAATTAAATGCTTGTTACATATCATACTTCATTAATATATTTAGCAAATTCATACATATCTTATAACCTGTAATTTATGTAGACGCTTGTATGAATTCATATCTTGCGTTAAAACTGTTTCGCTCTAAGAACTGTTATATGCAAGAACTTCTGTACTTATAGAAGCCTAACTAATTAATCGCATAATAATGAGTAAACTGTTTTCAGAAATAACTATCGGACAACTAAAGTTGGAGAATCGAATTGTTGTCCCGCCAATGTGCCAATATTCCGCAGTAAATGGACAAGCTTCCGAATGGCATCTGATGCATTATGGTAATTTAGCCCTCTCAGGGGCAGGTCTCTTGATTTTTGAAGCTACAGGTGTAGCTCCTGAAGGGCGAATCTCGTTTGCCGATTTGGGACTTTGGGATGATAAAACAGCTTTTGCTTTGAAGAAAGTCGTTGATTTTATTCACCTCCATTCTCCTATTCATTTAGGTATACAGCTATCACATGCCGGTCGTAAAGCTTCTACCGATTTGGGATGGAAACCTGATCGATATATAGCGCCCGATGCTCCTAATGGTTGGCAGACCTTTGCTCCATCGGCAGAACCTTTAACCGCAGGAGGGACTATTCCAAAAGAATTGTCGAGAAATGAAATAAAGGCAATAGTCCGGCAATTCGCCCAAGCAGCTAAACGCGCAGTGGATATCGGATTCAATCTTGTCGAATTGCATGCGGCCCACGGTTATTTGATGCATCAGTTTCTATCTCCTATTACTAATAAGAGAAAAGATGAATATGGCGGGAGCTTGGAGAATAGGATGCGTTTTGTTTTGGAAATTTTTGATGCGGTAAAATCTGCTACGCCAAAAGATTTTCCTGTTTGTATCCGCATATCGGCAACGGATTGGATAGAAGGTGGTTGGGATTTGGATCAAAGTATTGAGTTGGCAAAACAATTAGAAGAAAGAGGTTGTGGATATATTCACGTTTCGACTGGAGGTGTCGATGGTGGATTACAGAAGATGCCTGCAATTCATTCCGGGTACCAACTATCGTTTGCTGAAGCTATAAAGAAAGAAGTGACGATGCCGGTTATAGGAGTCGGTTTAATCACAAAGCCCCAAGAAGCAGAGGATGTGATAAATGAAGGGAAAGCAGATTTGATAGCATTAGGGCGTGGAATGTTGTACGACCCAAGATGGGGTTGGCATGCCGCCGCTGAGCTGGGAGCTAAAGTTGCCGGAGTAAAGCAGTATGCACGTTGTAAGCCCCATGAAGTGAAGGAGCTCTTCAATGAAGCCAATATCTGATGTTTGCCGCAAGATTGATTGACAAAAATTAGTAGTAGAACTTTTGAGGCTAATCTTAAGAATTATTTAACTCTGATATAAACATAATCTTTAGGATACGTACCTATTTACAAAGATGCATTAGGTTATACTTGATGTAATCTTATGCTTTCGGATGTAAGTTGTATTTGTCCAAGAGCCATCACACATCACTTATATTCTTATCATACATCAGTTATACTCTCATCATACTTCAGTTGTATTCTCATTATACCCCATTTGGATATTGTTCCAAATGGGGTGTTTTATGTAAATTAGTTGTGTGTTTTATGTTAAACTAATTGTTTAAATAATAGATTATAATATATCTATTAATGTATTATAATATAACTATATCATATCGTTTATTATTCTTTTTTACTTATTAAGATGAAGATAAAATATGCTGTAAGTAGGTGGATGCTTCAATTAACGCCATTCAATTGCTATTTCCATATTCTTATATATTATAGCTTCCATTATATCATTTAAGTTAAATATAAAATAAATTATATATCTCTATTGTTAATTCTTTAATAATTACTTTATATTAAATATATGTATTGATATATATATATAATATGATGAATATTAGATTTAAAAAAACTCCTATTTTATATATCATAATAATGTTAATGCGTTTGAAAAATAGAATAAATTCGTTTTATTTATTCTATAAAAGTGTTATTATGATAGTTTTATGTGTCAAAATGTATTCAAAAAGTAAATATTGTATTTAATATTATTTTTCTTGAATCATATAATTTATATTTGTAGCTTCTTATAGTTAAAATAATATTTATTATTTGTTTTTTAAGAGGAAATTTATGAAAAGAAAGTTTATCTTGTTGTTTACCTGCCTTTTTATAGGTATAGGTTTGGTGACAGCTCAAACATCTAGAGTTTCGGGAGTGGTAACTTCCGAAGAAGATGGAGAGCCTGTTGTAGGGGCATCGGTGTTAGTAAAAGGTACATCTTTAGGATCTGTAACTAATATTGATGGAAAGTTTGTTATTTCAAATGTACCGATCTCAGCAAAAATTTTGCAGATATCATTCATTGGTATGCAGACGCAAGCGGTGTCAATTAAGCCGGGAGTGATGAAAATTATTTTAAAATCAGATGCTGCTCTTCTGGATGAAGTAGTGGTGACGGCTATGGGTATCTCTCGGGATAAAAAAGCGTTGGGATATGCTGTAAGTGAGGTCAACGGGGATGAAATGTTGAAATCAAGAGGTGGTTTATCAAATCCTGTTAATGCATTGCAGGGCAAGGTAGCCGGTTTGCAGATTTCCAGTGGTAGCGGTTCTATGGGCGGCTCTTCTAAAGTCTTGATTCGTGGTGTCAGCTCTATATCCGGTAATAATCAACCGTTATTTGTCATTGATGGTGTTCCAGTCGAAGGTGGGGATTTTAATTCAACAGATACTCAACGTGGAGCCGGTGGTTATGACTATGGTAACTTGATACAAGATATTAATCCGGATGATGTAGAAAATATATCGGTATTAAAAGGCGCTAGTGCTTCTGCATTATATGGTTCGCGTGCTAATAGTGGAGTTATAATGATCACTACTAAAAAAGGAAAGAAAGGTGATGGACTTGGCGTTTCATTCACTTCTTCAGTAGGTTTTGAAGTGGTGACTAAGCTTCCTAAGATGCAAGATCTTTATGGTGGTGGTTATGGTACAACTTTTGGTACTGCTACTATTAATGGAAAAACATATAATGTTCCTAGATATAATGTGGATGAAAGTTGGGGACCTAAATATGAAGGCCAAACTTATCTCTCATGGTATGATTTGGCAAAATGGGAAGCAGCTGGTAAAGTAGGCGATCCTACCACATCTAAGTGGGTTGCTCCGGCACACGATTTTGACGACTTTTTCGAAACGGGTGTGTCTTATACCAACAATGTATCAGTAGCACAGGCTACAGATCGCGCTTCCATGCGTCTATCATATACTAATACAGACCTGAAAGGATATATGCCTAACAGTTCTATGTATAAAAATGCTTTTAGCATTGCAGGGAATGTAACCAGTGCAGATAAGAAGTTAGAGGCTTTTACAAACTTGACCTACCTTAATACTCGTGCAAAAGGACGTACTGAGACTGGATATGGTGATAATAATGTCATGGTGAAATTCGTACAGTGGGGACAGCGTCAATTGGATATGAGTCAACTCAAAGATTTGTATATGATGCCTGATGGTACTCAAGCAACGTGGAATCGTACTAGTTGGAGTAATCCTACTCCTAAATATAGCAATAACCCATATTGGAGCCGCTATATGGATTACCAGAATGATTCGCGTAACCGTATTTATGGTAATGTTGGTATTTCTTATAAAATTTTGCCGGAATTGAAATTCCAATATAAAGCAAATCTTGATTTCTTTGTAGATAAACAATACGAGCGTAACGCTGTAAATTCTCAAGAGCAATCTAAATATAAGGAAACTTCACGTCAGCAATATGAATTGAATCATGAATTCATGTTGATGCTTAACAAAACATTTGGTGACTATTCTTTAAACGCTAATTTAGGTGCAAATATAATGAATCGTAGATATGAGTATGTTTACGGTGAGACAGTCGGCGGATTGGCAATTCCTTTGTTTTATAATTTGAAGAATTCTATTTCGACTCCTCAGTCTTATAACTATCTACGCAAAAAAGGCATAAACTCCGTTTTTGCAAGTGTAAGTGCCGGCTGGAAAAGCATGTTGTATCTTGAAGCAACTTTGCGTAATGATAAATCTTCTACTCTACCTTCCGGTAACAATTCTTATACGTATCCTTCGGCTACTGCAAGTTTTGTTTTCTCTGAGTTGCTAAAAGAAAAAGCACCATGGATTTCATTCGGCAAATTCCGCGCCGGTTGGGCAAAAGTGGGTAATGATACTGATCCTTATCAGGTCTTGACTACTTATACTCAATATACCAATATTGATTCCAGTACTCCTGGATATCGTTTGCCTAATACGCTCAATAACGAAAGTTTAAAGCCGGAGTCAACCACTTCTTATGAATTAGGTTTGGAGATGTCTTTCTTTAGCGGTCGTTTAGGATTTGACGCTACTTACTATTCTTCTGAGACAAAAGATCAAATCATCCCATTATCTGTGTCTGGAACATCCGGCTATATTTATAAAGTAATTAACTCCGGTGTGATTACGAATAAGGGAATGGAGTTTGCCATTTCAGGTAAACCGATTCAGACTCGTAACTTTACTTGGGAAACCTCATTGACTTTGGCATCCAATAAAAATAAGGTAAAGAAATTGATCGACGGAGTTGATTATTATAGAATCACTACAGCACCTTTTAAAGTTGAAATTGGTGCAATGAAAGGTGATGCTTATGGCGTAATCATGGGAACAAACTATGTGTTTGACAAAAAAGGAAACAGAATGATTGACCCTACGACCGGATTGTATTTGGCTACCGACGGAAACGAGAATTTAGGTAGTATTTATCCTGATTTTACCGGTGGTTGGACCAATACCTTTAAGTTTGGAAATTTCGATGCCAGCATATTGTTGGACTTCTCAAAAGGAGGACATTATTTCTCTACTTCATATATGTGGGGTATGTATTCCGGTATGTTAGAAGAAACCGCTGCTAATGGAGTTCGTGAAAAGGGTATATTACTAGACGGTGTGATTGATGCAAATGGTACGCGTAACACTAAAGTTGCAGAAGGGCAGGCATATTTTGAGGATTTCTACACAGGACCGGCTGCACAGTCTGTTTTCAAATCGGACTACATAAAGTTGCGTGAAATCAATATAGGTTATACAATCCCATTGAACAAAAATACTTTTGTCAAGTCTCTACGCGTATCCGCTTATGGACGTAATTTAGGTGTGTGGGGACCTGATACCAAGCATTTCGATCCGGAGATGATTGTAACAAGTTCTGGCAATGTACAGGGTATTGAAGGTGGTGCCGTACCTTCTGTTGCTAATTTTGGTGCAAGTGTGAGTCTGAAATTCTAAAATGATAAGAGTAATGATTATGAATAAAATATATAAATATTTATTGTTGGGCGTATTCGGCGTTTCTATAATGGCTTGCGAAGATTTAGATTCATTGAATCAGGATCCGAATAACCCGGATAAAGTTCCTTCACACATGTTAATGAATGGTACTGAAAAGTGGATTATGGATAATGTTTATGATACTTGGTTTAGCGGTCGGCAATGCCTACTCTATTCTCAATATTGGTGTCAAAATAACTACACGGAAGAAGATCGTTACCAGATTCGTGAATCAGTAAATAATAATTATTTCAATTATCTATATATGGGGGTTGCTAATCTTCAGAAAGTGGTACAATTGAATACTGATGAAAAGGAAAAAGCTGGTAATAGTATTTATGGAGCAAATAGCAACCAAATAGCGGCTGCTACTATTTTAAAAGTTTGGTTGATGGGCTTGATCACAGATACATGGGGCAATGTGCCTTACTCTGAAGTGGGTAAGCTGGAAGAAGGTGTGATGTATTGTAAATATGATGATCAGAAAACAATCTATGAGAGCTTGATAAGTGAGCTGACCGCTGCGGTCAATATGATTGATGAATCAAAGGTTGCATTTACCTCCGGTGATGTCATTTATAAAGGAAACTCATCTAAATGGAAAAAATTTGGCAATTCTCTAAAATGTCGTTTGGCTATTCACTTGTCTAAAGTGGATCCTAAATGGAAAACATATATTGCAGAGGCTATTCAGAGCGGAGTGTTTACAAGTAATGCTGATGTGGCTGCTTTTAAATATTCATCTTCCGGATCTGATTATTGTAAATTTTATGAAGGTTGGGTTGTTGATGGGCGTGATGATTTTACTATGACCAAGCCTTTTATGGATATTCTGAAAGGTCAATCCGATGATTTGAATGGTAAGTCCCATCCTTGGAAAGGTGTTCTAGATCCCCGTTTAGCGATGTATACTGTTCCTAATGATAAGGGAGAATATGTTGGCGTATCTTACGGAGTGCCTAGTGCGGATATGGCTGCCTTTACAGAAGGTGTACCTTCTTGGGGAGATAACCCACCTGCATTCTTGAATCCTGATTTTTCAGTACCTTTAATGACCTATGCCGAATTACAATTTATATTGAGTGAATACAAAGGCTTTTCTGCTGATGAATATAAAAACGGTATAGAAGCTTCTTTAGATTACTGGTCAAAATTGTGTGGAGCTGATTTGACAGACACAGAAAAAGAAAACTATGTTACTACCGTTGTTGCTAAGGGAGCTAATGCCGAAACTGTTGCGTTACAGAAATACATCGATTTGTATTTGAATGGAACGGAAGCATGGACTGAATATCGCCGTACAGGATACCCTGAACAATTACTTCGTCCGGGAGAAATTACAGGAAAACTTGATGGCGCTGATCTTAAATTTGAGCCTTTGTCTGAAGTGAAAGGTGATATCATTTCTCGTGTGAAATATCCGACTAATGAGAGTACCTTGAATGGAAACAACTGGAAAGAGGCAGTATCTAAATTGAAGGATGGGACAAATAACTATTACACTAAAATGTATTGGGATGTCCGTACTTCTGCATATGACCATCCCCAGAATAAGTAGTTAGAAATATTTCTAAACTATACAATTGAAGGCAGTTTGTTGAGTAAACAAGCTGCCTTTATTTATGCTACAGATAGAAATAATGACTGAGTCACAAAATGTTAAATCCCCAACTTTGCGGACTGACCCGATTCAATAGATAAACTAAAAATAGATGCTGTTGTAAAAAGAAACTCCCTGATAATAAAAATTATCAAGGAGTTTTTTGTGTGATCCGCTTGGGGCCATGGAATAAATTCTTTATACTTTTTAACTCACTGAAAGACAATGAAGTAGCAAAAATTAAAAATTCGAGTAGCGCACATTAGTAGCGCATTTTTCCATGATCCCATGTTAGATCATAATACATGACCCTTTTTAAGAGAGATCTTTACCTTTTATATCTTATGAAATATCTTTCAATCGCTGTAGCGCACATCTTGATGTAGGGGTCACATGCGAACTTTAAGAGAAGGGCTTGGGACAATAACTTGAAAGTGAAGGTCTTTAACTCTACCTCTAAATAGCGGTGTAAAGGTAAGCAATTTATTTGTGAATTAAGAATTTAATAATAAAATGTTTTTATTATCGTATCTCTCATCTATCATTGTAATTTTTTATTAGGTAGTCATGAATTGAGTTCTTCCATAACTTTGCAAGAATTACCGACTAAAATATGTTAATGTAGAACAGATTAACTATCTGCTTAATAAAATTCTACCCCTATTATTCTAAAATATACTAGTTTAAAGTTGGAAATAATAAATATTTTCCATAACTTTGCAAAAGTTACAGACTAAAATTTGTTAATATGACCATTCAAGAACAAATAAAACAACGAATAGACGGAGCAAGACCAGGAACGGTCTTCTTTGTTAATGACTTTGCGGAGTTCGATAATGAATACGTTAGCAAGATATTATCTTTATTAAAGGACTTTGGGGTACTTGAACGTCTTGCGAAAGGTATATACTATAAACCGATTATAACACAATATGGCAACGTATATCCTTCCGCGGAAAAAATAGTAAGACTAATAGCTGAACATGAAAATGCTGAGATATTACCTACTGGAGAATATGCCCTAAATGCTCTTGGCTTTTCAACACAAATCCCGATGAAAGCAGTTTATCTTACAAATGGCTCTCCAAGAACTATAAATATAGGTAATAAAAAAATAAGGTTAAAACACCGAGCTCCCAGTTCATATTCATATAAGAGCCAATTAATGCCATTACTTGTACTGGCATTAAAAGCAAAGGGGAAATCAAATATTACCCCTAAAGACATTGATAGAATAGAAGAAATAGTCTCAAATTCAGCAGAAAGACAACAAATAAAAGAAGATTTAAGCGTAACACCAGTTTGGATTCGCAAATATATTAAACCAATCATAGAGAAGTATGAGTATATGGCAAGATAAAACTGTAGAAGAGCGCATCGCTATTTTACAGAAGACAGGAGAAAATACAAATATAGAAGAGTTAGCTATAGAAAAGGACTGGTGGGTAACCATTACCCTTAAAGCACTTTTTAGTACGTCTTTCTCGTCCTTCTTACTTTTCAAAGGAGGAACAAGTCTCTCTAAAGGGAAATGGAAGAACATTAATCTCCAAAGATTTAGTGAAGATATAGATATATCTTTAAGCAGAAACTGGTTTATCCAAACAAAGGAAATGAAGGAGCTATATCCTTTTGCCAGCTGTGATAACAATAATCAACTTAAAAATTTACGTAAAGCATCAAGAGAAATTATATTTGCACAATTATCTCCAGAGCTAAATGTACAGCTAACGGACTTGGGAGTAAAGGATTTCTATGTTGAAAATGTAACAACCTTTATTAAAGATGGTATTGAAGTTCCTCTTGACACAGACCGTGATCCTGTAGTTATAAATATTGTCTATCCAAGTATCTTAGGTGATACGAATGAATATATACAGCCTAAAGTTAAGATAGAGATTAGCTGCATGTCTATGGACGAACCTTATGAGAATAGAACCTTAACGTCTTTAATTTACGATTCTTTTAATGAGGTGGATGATTCAACACAATGTATCATTCCAACCGTTCTTCCGATAAGAACTTTTCTTGAAAAGGCATTCTTATTAAATGAGGAATATCAGAAGAAAGTACCCCGAAGCGAGAGAATGAGTCGCCATCTATATGATATAGAGAGGCTCATGGATACATGCTCGGATGCAGCTATAAATGACGCGGAACTTTACAAAAACATTATTGAGCATCGCAAAAAATTCTATCATATTAGCTCTGTCGATTACGAATCCGACAAACGAGAGCAGATTAAAATATGGCCTATAGGAGAAATAGAGCAGTTATTCAAGGAAGATTATAATGCGATGATAGAGTCTTTCATATATAATGAGAATCCTCTAACATTTGTACAACTAAAAGGGAGAATCTTGGAATTAGAAGCCAAATTTAGAGATGATGTATAGAGCTTTTGCTCAACCATTCAACATTTTGTTCGTTTGTAGAAATTAAATAAAAGTATTGGAATAATTAGGGCGTATCGCAATTTCCTTTGTCGTATGACGGGTAAAACACAGTTCGATCAAGCTGTGACGTGTTTTCGAAGCTACGACCAAACAGGTCCTATGGCTTCAATGAACGGTTGTTTGATGTTGTTTATTTGAGGATTTAAGGCGGCAGCGGGGTATAAGGACGGAATATATGATTTTTTGAATTCATAAAACAAAATGGCTATATATAATCAAGGAAAACTGGCAGGAATTGTGGGTTACAAACAATTGTACCCAAATGGAGCAATGTATACCCTCAATGAACTCCTTACTGGATTACCACGTATTTGGGCTATTAGGTTAGTTTCAAATATGCAAAACAAACTTGTCGGCAAGCCATTTTATAATCCGGATTTCAAGGATGAGGAAACAACTCAGATAGATGTTCCGAGATTCTTTTTTGGACCCGAGAATCTTGACCAGCTACTTGATGTAATCCATAAATATAAAGATTACCTTGTTCTGGAAGCAGAACGTCAACAGCAACCTATGGAGTATGCTGCAGGAAGCGAAACACCTCTGTTGCTACTAAAATATATAATGGCGATGCGTGCAAGCAATGTTACCGCAAATATCGCACAATTAGAGAGAAATCTATATACCGCTTTCTTGATTGCCAACGAAATTACATTCAATAGAAGCCAAGGTAAGCCACCTTATAAGCAAGAGGATGATTCGGAATTGTATTTAGCCAGCCTCTTAATGTCGCGGTATGCGTATAATGACTTTACAAATCAGGAATCAGATCTCAATGAATTAGTAAGGAATCAGAACACAAAAGCCACCAAGTTCTTCAATTTTGTTTGTCATCATCCTCAACTCAAAGACTTATATGATGAATTTCTACAAGTATATGGCCTTATATCTTGGAATGATTATTTGAGAACATATTGGAGCATTCTGTCTTTGGCCAGATATAAAACTGGTGTTATCAACTTTGAACAACTTAAGGATGAGGACGAACTTCTGTCTGAGCAGATAGTGGATAAAGACTCCATCGACATTCATGAAGTCATCTCCTTGAAAGATAATGTGGATTATCAGACTTTTAGAGAGAAACCTTTTATTAAGATTGCACCTCACGAATATGCCGTCATAGATGTTTCATTTATGATTTATAGAATGTTTGATGGGCTATATTTCATGTTCAATGATTTGTGGCAATGTAAACACCCAGACAACACGCAGGGCTTTAATAGAATTTTCACAACAGAGTTTTCGGAAGAGACTGTATTGGTGAATTGCCTAAAGGAAGTATCTAACACGCATGGATGGTTCTCACTTACTGACAATGAATGTAAGACGGTAGTTCCAGAGAAGAAGTTGAGTTCACCCCCGGATTTTTATATTCGAGACGGGAAGAATGTTATACTGTTTGAATGTAAGGATGTCAAGATATCCAAAGAGGTTAAGGCAGAAGGAACCATCCAACAACTCTTGGATGAAGTTGACAAAGACTTTGTGGGCTATCTAGACACTAAGAAAAACAAATGGCGTTATAAGGGTGTAGGACAGCTCGTTAGGAATGCTAAGAGAATTCAGAAAGGAGAATTTGCTTGGGATAAGGACGCAGATAAAGATAGCCGGATTTTCCTCGTATTGGTATTGGCTGATGCAAGACAAGTGGCTTCAGGGTGGAAAAACTATTTGCAGAAGAAGATGTTTGAAGAGTGCGTTCGTCAGGAAATAGATAACAAAAGAATATGTCCGCTGATATTAACGGATCTTGGTACTCTTACCCTTTATAAGGACAACTTTAAGAAGTACGGATTCTTACAATACTTTGTCAGCTACTGTCAGAAAACCACCTTTATTCCCTCGGCGATTCTCATTGGCGATATGATGACAAACGTCATGAATCAAACCATGTCGTTCAGTGTATATATGAATAGTGAGAGATTGTTGGGCGGAGACGAGTTGAGAAAAGATGTGATGGGCGCAATAACCAAACGACCTAAACAACCGGGACACCACTCTTATGTCACCAAGACTGTAGAATACGCAGACTTGTTTGATGGAAAAGCAGAAGATGCAGAAACATACTTCACAGGCATCAATAAGCGATGGCTGATAGAAGGTGTGGTTCACATGATTAGTGTGGACTGTTTTGACAGCTTTTCGATGGAAGCAAAACATGGACTGCTGGTAATGTTCCAAAACTATAGGGAAAAGTCTGAAGTTAAGCGACTATTTCACAGATTGAAAGCACAAGAGGAAAAATTTAATGGTACTTGGCTGACACTGGTTAATCACCGGGCACTTTTTCGTCTATTAACAAAAGTATTGAGGCTCCCCAATGAAAGAGAAGGTATAGGTGAGAGCTTTGAGGCATACGAAGCATTGCTTATGGCCATATTGGCAGAAAACAGCATGGAGATGCAGCGTGAAAAGGAAATCTTGGAAAGAATAGACGGTGACACAGATATTCGAGATGCTAAAATTATTATGCAACAGGATATGCTGAATCTGGATCAATTCGGCGAGAACAAAAAGGAACTGGAAAAGGCACAGATGCTGAAGTTTATAGCATTGACCGAATTTGGGAAGGAGCACAAAGAAGTGGGTGAAGCTATCAGAAGAGTTGTGAATAATCATGGGTTCCAGAATGAGTTCAGTTATATGCTGCTTGCGCAAATGCCCCTTTCTGTATATCACGATAAAAAGAACTTCAAGGAAGGTCTATACTATGTACGTCGTCATGACTATGAACAAACTAATGCTTTACGGTTATGGAATGAGTTTGCTACATATATTGCAGATAAATGTATTGATATATGGGATATAAACAAGATAAGTACAATCTTTACCGAGCAGGAGTTGCTGGATAATACCTGTTTCAGAAAATATCCTGTGCTGAAGATGTCGGAAGAAGAATACCTAATAGCATCGCAACCGTACTATACACATTTATTGTTTGATGGTTTTTGGTGGAGTGTGAAAGAAGAATTAAAGCTGGTTTATTCTGACAAAGCCATTATGAACTTGCTAACAAAAGAGTTCTCTGAGGAGAAACTATTCTATGAGTTGGTGAAACTTATGATAGGCGACAAGCGTATTCATATCTACAATAATCATTGTTTTGAGGCGCAACAATCAGCGCCTGATGTCGCTATCAAAACACGACATCAATTATTTATGTTTGAATATAAAGACATGAGGGTTCATAGAAAAATCTCAGATGGGGGCGACATGAATCAGATGATGGACTTTATTGATGATCGACTCAATAAAGAGAAAGGGAAAACGGGTGGAAACAAAGGCTTGCCACAATTGGTAAGTAACATGGAAGATTTCTTCACGGGGAAACACCCTTGGAAAGAGTATTATGGGAAGGGGAAAGTAATAGTACATCCAATAGTTGTTGTTAATAGCCGCTTATTTGGTGTGCGCGGGATTAACTACATAATGCAGCATAAGTTGCATCAGAGAATACTTGAAAGTAAAATTCTACGAGAACATATAGATAAAATTGGAGATTTGCTGGTAGTAGATTATGACATGTTGATATTAGTTGCAGCATGGTCGTATAAAGATTTTAGGGAATTCCATTATCTCCTGCATAGTTATCTAACTCATGTAAAAAAAGGACAAGACATGGTTAGACGTTGTACTTCCTATCGGTATTATGTGATGAATAAGTGGAAATTGGAGATGACTGAGAAAGATAAAAAGAAGTTTGAACATGGTTATAAGAAAGTGGTTAAAGCTATGCTTTGCACAAAATAATATACAAAAAGAATGGGATGATTCTGAGCAGATGACTAGATACCCCGAATCTTTTCGACGGCAAAAATCTTCGAGTATACATAAAAAAGTAACGTAATTTCGAATATGGAAGAGAATATTGATTATTAGATGATGAAGAAATCAGAGCCTTGACTCAGTTTAAATTATACCACCTTTTTAGCACCCGAAGATACTCTGCTAATGATTCATTTACCGTTATCATAATTTCTATTTAGTATTCAGCATGTATTACTATTAGTATGTATTTATCGACCGGATATTAGTATTTGTAATTGTGTTGTTATTAGTATTTATGTAAAATAATCATATATTCGTACTCAGCCAAATATACATGAGAATATTTGGTGATTTTACACTTTTGGTTATACATCCATTCCTCAACCGTTTGTATCAAACCTTTTTATTTTGTATGCGTATTTGCAATACTTTTATATACATTTCTGTTGAAATGATGAACAATTGTCTACTCAAGATTCTTTTTTAATACAAGCTTCGGATAAAATGGTATTGTAAAATGCGGACTCTCTAATGAGTAAAAGCACCTAATTATCAATTATGATTGATATCATTTGAAATTGAACAAAATCAGAGGATAGTGATTATGTGCAATTTTAGTGATTAAGTACTATGTATCAAGTTGTTATAATTACATGTCCTCTAAAAAAGGAAAAAATTACTGAGCACTTAATCATTTTGAATGTTATTATATAACTCTTTTTGTAATCTCAAATCATTTGACCACACTGTCATTCCCTTTAGAAAACGCTCAATAGCGTTAAAATGTTAGTAAGTAAGTAGTTTTAGCATGAAATCCTTTTAAAATCTCCATTTTTTCAGTATATTTTTGTAGCAAGAAATTCTCGAGGACGCCTAAAGCATCACTGTAATATAGATTCCAACAGATCTGATTATAGTGGTTGTAGAGGTCTCGAATAGTAATCATCAAAAATGATAAAAGGATTGAAGAATTCTTGCTTGATATATCATTTTAATATACAATCGAAAATAGGCTTGGCGCTTTTTTCGAGTTTTTGTATTGTAATAGACCATATATAACAATTTTAAACAGTTAGATTATGAGTAAATTACAATCAATTCAGAACATGTCCGGTTGGATTCAAAAATCAGTCCCAGGACAAGTAAAAGTAGGAATACTTCCATTACAGTATAGAAACAGTTTTGGAATTTTAGCAAGTAGGTATAATACAACTTACGGCCGCACTATCGGAAGGTATGTGCATTACAGCTATAATTATTATAAACAAGTGGTGGTTATCGTTGTGGAAAGATTAGAAGAACATGAACAATTATGTAAAACTAAAGGAAATGAAAGAAAGTGGAGAGAACTTATTCCCCGGTGGTGCCTTGGTAAGGAACCACTCGATGAAGGAATTGAATATGAATTCTGATTCCAGTAGCAAGGTCATGCTCAATGCCTCTGATACAGTTTATACCGTCAGAGATATAGCGAACATGCTTGGTAGAAAAGAATGCACCATACGCAGACGTATTGAGAACGGCCTGCTGCCTGCCCATAAAGTCGGTCGCTGTTGGTATATTCTCAAATCAGAGTTTGTTGATAGTCTCAGAAATATTTAACTATCCCTCTAAATAGCAAGGTAGTTAATGAAGTCCCTGGCTGGTACCCTGTGAAGAATATCAGTCAGGGCAATTTTTTTGTTGAATATTTGAATCTTATGATGATATGATTTCTCGTTCTATAATTGAAAGAATTCTCGATGCAACCAAAATCGAAGATGTAATCGGAGAATTTGTCACGCTTCACAGAAGTGGCCACTTTTATAAAGGTCTTTGTCCGTTCCATGAAGAACGTACACCTTCGTTCACTGTTACTCCTCATCGAAATATGTTTTATTGTTTTGGTTGTAAGAAAGGAGGTGATGCTATCACTTTTTTGATGGAACACGAGAATATGACCTATCCAGAAGCAGTCAAATGGCTTGGTCGTAAATATGGAGTAGAGGTAGATGAACAGGAAGAAGGCATTGAAGAGAAGAAGCAACGATTAGAAATAGAATCTCTGCAGATTGTGAATGAAGCCGTACAAAAGTTTTACAGAGAACAGTTTTTGCTCAACAAAGAAGCTCAGAAATATGCCTATGCAAGGTGGAGTAAAAAATACTGTGATGAGATTGAAATAGGTTATGCTCCCAAAGACGGAAAGGCTCTCGCTGTCCTTCCCAATCAAAAAGACTTGATGATGAAATTGGGACTGATTAATAAAAGTGGTTACGATTTCTATCAGAATCGTATTGTCATTCCCATACGTTCCCGCTTTCAGAAAGTTATTGGATTTACTGCACGTGCTTTAGATGATATACAGCCCAAATACCTTAATAGTAAGGAATCTCTTCTTTATAGCAAGCATAATTCATTGTTCGGCCTTGATGTAGCATGGCGTGCAACCGGTAAAGATAAGAAGTTATATCTTGTAGAAGGTGCACCCGATTGCATGAGAATGCATCTCCTCGGTCTGGAAAACACGATGGCATCTCTCGGTTCGGCATGGACTGATGAGCAGTTTCAACTGATATCAAGAGCAGCGAACAAAGTTTGTTTTCTTCCCGATGATGACCCACCCAAAGATGGTCAATCATTCGGCACTGGAATTGAGACAGTTATGAAAGCAGGAAAATCGGCTATGGAACATCATTTGTCTGTTTCCATCAAAGAAATACCGGATGATGAACATCAGGGAAAGAAAGATCCGGATTCCTATTATACGGATATGGATATTTTCAGAAAAACCGAAGAAGTCGATTATGTGCTTTGGATGGCCGATAAATTATTTCCCTTATGCGAAAACACGGAACAGAAAAGCGACGTCATCAAACAGTTGGCCTATCTGCTTTCTCTCATAGATGATGATACTAAGGTCTCCCTGTATATCAATTCTCTTACCAAATATAACAAGTCGAAAGTAATCTGGAAGAAAGCCATAGAATATGCTTGTGAACAAAAAGACAAAAGCAGTAATGAAAAGCATGAAATAGACCTGAACAAGAAGTATGGCTTTTGGATCGAACATGGTAAATATTTTTCTTCTTCGGAGAAAAATGGTATTTATGAATGGTCTAACTTCACCATGAAGCCGCTCTTTCATATCAAAGATTCCATTATGGCCAAACGTATTTACACCTTCAAAAATGAACTCGGAGTAGAAGAATTAGTGGAAATGCGCCAGGAGGACCTTATTTCTCTCCAAAAGTTCAAACAGAAAATAGAAAGTCTCGGAAACTTTATTTGGAAGACTGGTGATAGAGAACTGACGAAGCTTAAATGTTATTTATATGAGAACACAGAAACAGCCCTAGAAATCAAGCAACTTGGATGGAATCGAAAAGAATTTTATGCTTTTGGGAACGGAGTCTTCTACGATGGACGTTTCATTCCGGTGGATGACTATGGTATCGTTCGTTTAGGAGAAAAAGGGAATTATTATTTACCTGCCTATTCAAAGATATACAAAGATAAAGTAGATTTATTCAAGTTTGAAAGGCGTTTTGTTCACCTCAATTTTTCCACGACGCCATTAAGAGATTTCACTGCACAAATATTTAAAGTCTTTGGCAACAATGGCAAAATAGCGTTCTGCTTCTACCTGGCGACCTTGTTCCGTGATATTATTACAATGACTACCCGTTCATTTCCCATTTTAAATTTGTTCGGACCTAAAGGTTCAGGTAAAACCGAATTGGGACATACGTTGCTGTCGTTTTTTATGATAGAAAATATTCCTCCCAATATACAGAATTCGACTATCCCCGCATTGAACGACACCGTAGCAGCAGTTTCAGATGGTCTTGTACATATTGACGAATATAAGAATGGAGTCGATCCGTTGAAGATAGAATTCCTTAAAGGAATGTGGGATGGAACAGGCCGCACGCGTATGAATATGGATTTAGATAAGAAAAAGGAAACTACGGCTGTGGATGCAGGTATTATCCTTTCTGGACAGGAAATGCCAACGGCAGATATAGCCTTGTTCAGCCGCCTTATTTTTCTGTCTTTCTCCAAATCTGAATTTAATACAGAAGAAAAAGCGTCCTATCAGTATTTGCTTCAAATGCGTTCAAAAGGAATGACACACTTAACGGTTGGAATATTGGCCAAACGCAAAGAGATAGCGACCACTTTTTTCGATACATTCCATTCCACATGCAAAGACATAAATGATAAGTTTATAGATATTCCTGTCATGGATAGGATTGTGATGAACTGGGCAATACCACTTACTGCTTATCGTTGTCTTGAAAAGTCAATAGATGTTCCTCTTTCTTACAAAGAAATGTTTGACATCACTGTAGAAGGCATCAGAAAGCAGAATGCCGAATGCAGAGTCTCTGATGAAATTGGAGCCTTCTGGCGCGTTGTTCAATTTCTTGTCAGTGAAGGAGAAATCATTGAAGACGGCGATTTCAAAATACGTGTTCTTGCCCGTTTCCATTCTGATCGATTCAAAGATATACACTGGAATGAACCAAGAAAAGTTCTTTATCTTCAAAAGACCAGAATCTTCATGTTATACAAACAGAATTGCCACAAAATAGGAGATAAAATATTACCTGAAGAAACACTTAAGTATTATCTGGAGAATAGCAAATGTTTTCTTGGAGAACAGAGAATGACCTATCATGTCTTCAAAAAGGGAGTACAGGTTATTGACTATGAGCATCACAATGGCGTAAATGAACCAATAAAAAAGAGTGTTCAACAAAGGTCGTATTGCTTCGATTACCAGTTGTTGGCAGAGACCTTTGAAATTAATCTCGAATTGGGGAACACTGAAACTCCGGAAGAAGAACAAACATAGGAAAATCATATCAATATAGATTTTTACTGCCATGTAGCTGTGAAGTTGTGTGGCAGTTTTTCTTTTAAAAATAATTTATTCCTAAAAAGTCACTATTTCTTTGTCTTGTTTGTCTTACTTGTCTTTTATATGAAAATCAATGAATTAACCATTTTCCCTTTAGTCAAATGCTGTCATAGCTTGTCACAATTTGAACGGAAGCTATTTGCTCCCTTTTTTAGACTCTGTCATAAAAGCTATACTTTTGTCACTTATAGAAGAATGATTGTTATAATTATATATTTCCATAAATTGTTGGTAATTAGTATATTGTACAGCATTGTCTGGCTTTATGACAACAAAGACAAACAAGACAAGAAAAATATATCCTATTGAGAATAATTTATTCTGTTAGTGAATTATTCCCAAACAGGGTGGGAAGTGAAGCAGTCATAAACAGCCTGCCAAACTTCTTTGACGAATGGACTTGTAACAACAGATAGCAAGATAATTGTGATGGTCGTTTAGGTCATCACATTCTTGCTGTCAGTCGTGGAAAGTCGTTTCGTGTTTGGCCTTTGACTGAGTGTCTTTGATGCGCAGAGGAATGAAATTCCTCTAAGTCAGCGAAGTCTCTCAGACAAACTGTTTAAAGACGCTTCGCTTGGGTGGGAAATAATACTAATGATTAACAAGAATGCTAATCTGTTCGGACTTTGATCTGTTTTTTATCCCGTTACTCAATAAGATGACGAAATAAGAACTCAATAGTAGGGTGTAAAATGTATAAAAAGTTCTAAATCTCAATTAAGAGACATTTACATGATTTTACCTTAAATATTAACCTGGATTAGTGAAACGTCGTCATCAGGATTGATGATTGCCTTCTTAATCTCGGTTATGGATTTATTGCTCAGCATAGATTCTGCAATATTGTAGAAACCATCGGTGCAGAAGAATATTTTGTCATTACGAGATAGTTTAGCAACTCTTACTGGTATATCTTCACGTAAACCTGAGCCTTTTATGCATCTGGTAACTCGCGTGTGACCATAACCCACATCTAATATGTGGTCAGAAGTTAATATCGAAAGTCCATTATCATTCTTAAGGTAGATGCGCACATTTCCTTGCCATGTATAGAACATCCGGTAATCAGAAACAATTGCTAATGCTATTGTTGTACCCATTGGGCATTTGTACTCTGCAAGTCCTTTTGTTGCAATCGCATTGTCAGCTGTTTTTAGAGCATCCTTCAACATTCTTGTTTCAGAATGAAAACCCTTGTAGTTGTTGACAATATATTCTACAGCGGCTTCACATGCTAAGCGTGCAGCTATATCACCATAAGATAATCCTCCCATTCCATCGGCTAGGGCAATGACATAGCCATTAATACCCATATTCCTATACAGAAGATAATCTTCATTGGTATCTGAACTTCCGATGGAAAAATCACTTATCTTCATTTCTTTCCTCAATTTCTTTGTTTAGAATATCGTATATATTTGTCCAGATACTCAAGCTGACATCATAGGCATCATCTTCTTCATCACCATATAATTTGATGAAGTCTTTTATAAGGTCGCTTTCAGTTCCTTTATCAAGTTCTGTTTTTATCATATCAGAGTAATCGGCAAGGTGTTCATCGCTCAGTATGTGCTTGATTTCGCTTGCTAACCATTGAGAGCCCCAAATGATTTCCTTATCTCCTTCTAAGGTTACGTCATCAGGAATCACATCGCTATCAAGTAGTTTGGAGACATAATATTTTTCAAGAATGAAAAACATATCATCGGCATCTTTATGATTTTTGGTGTGTCTGTCCATGTAGGAATCCAGCTTAATAAAGAACTGTCCTGCCAATGTCGCGATGTTTACGTCAAACGAGTTGTTGATAGATACCGCAATAGAATGGTCCATTACATCAGTAAAGCATTTGACCGACATCTCCAACTCATATTCGGGAGGCCAAACTAAGGTTTCATTCTCTTCGGCAATATCACCAAAGGGAACAATATCTACCTCGTAATCATTATCATGATCTTCTCCTTCGTAATAGAATTTTTGATTAGCAGGAGCCTTTCTGAAGTGGTTCTTTTGAAGAATTTCGCTAAGATTATCGAATTGCGACCAATCAGACAAGGCAATAGCTACATCGAGATCTCTTGTTTTGCGTTTTGAAGGATACTCATCAAGCAACTTCATCATGATATCTCTAGCCGTAGCACCCACCACATAGAGTTTCAGTCCTATGCTTGAGACGCAATCGCTAAGAGCCTTGAGAGTCTCATATAAGGCATCATTCTCCAGCTCTTCTTTACTTAGACTATTTTTCATCATCGATGATTCTTTTGGCAGCTTCAAGACAACGGCTGTCTGTCGTTCCCATTAAATCTGCATAGGTTAATATTTTGGGGACCATTTTACTATCCGCTTCTCCTGTCCAGAATTTCTTGTAAACAAGAATGTCGCCATCAGAAGAGGGTAACATCTTTGCCGTCTTAATCAAATCAACACTATCTCCATCCGTGTAGATCGTTAGTATCTCTGGAGTTAGATATCCATCAATAAGATTGGCACCGCTTTCGCCACCCCAATAAGAGTTCTTTGGTAATTTTATATCCTGCCAATTTCGTCTAAGTTCAGGACTTCCAAGTCTCATCTTCTTCAAGAACAATTTTGGTTTTAAAGACTGGTTATATGTCACTTGCCATTCATTAAGTAATGTTCTCCAATCCATCAGAACTCTTCCTTTAGGAGTTTTTATAATATGATGGTGTCGGATCATATCCTCAATAACATTTTTAATGGTTCCAAGAGAGTATCCAGTTTCTTCTGCAATTTTTCTATATGTTTTTCCTATATTTGCCTTGTCTAGCAGGAAATAGAAAATTAGTTTTATCGCAGATTCACTGAACACTTTCGTTTCAGCCTCTTTGGGCTTGTTCTGTTTCTGCCCTGTAATGTATATATATAATGGTGGAATGTTGATATAGCAGTTGCCAGCATTGTCCAATACATTAAATCCTTCCTCTACAAATTTCATCATTTGTTGAGGGGAAATATAACCAGCAATCAATAGTACAGGTGCAGAGCCATCCTTTTTTATCTTTTGTAATTGGAGAATCACCTGGTTAAAGTTCGCCTTAGTTACAAAGCTTTTGATTTCGCCGGACATTTTTATGTCACCAATGTTGATTTCCACATCGTGATTTCCCTTACTAGCAGGTTTCACGGTGATGTCATCACGTCGCGTTAAACTCTTTAAATTCGCAGTGGCTTCTAAAGATAATTCCCTTTCATTTACCATATCTGTTCATTTTTAAATGTTTGTTCATGAATTTATGAACACTGCAAATATAGTGAACATTTTTACAACTACCAAACTTTTTGTTCAAAAGTTGATGTTTGTTCATGAATTTATGAACATGATGCTAGTATGAACACGTTAGCTTTTGATCTTTTTTGTGAAAATACACTGTCTTGTCGAAATTAGGAGTTGGGATTTTAGCTAATTATAGTTTAAGATTCAGAGATTTGTTGTGTGCATACTTGTACATCATAAGCGCGGTTACTTGCAAACCATATACCTTTATTCTCTCGAGCATTAGGCTCAAACTGTATGATAACCTCATCGTCCACCCGGATATTGAACTTCTGAAGTTTCTCATCACCGAAGACCTCGAAAAGTAACCGATGAGGAAATTGCCCTTCAGATTCAGCTATGAACTGCTGCATTTTCCACGCACCTCTTGCAGTTGTCCCGGATTTTGGTTCCACTACTGCGATAATTTTTCCTTTAAATTCCATTTTCCTATTGTTTTAAACGGTTGAGTAAGCAATTCTATGATTAAAGATCAGGGCAATGGCAATTCCAATGTCTTGATGACTTGTGAAGCATCCTTATTGATGAAATACCATCGCTCGGCTTTATATTCCAGCCCAGTATGATTAATGGCTTGGAAATCTACCTTTACTTTCCATCCTGTCCATTCCTGATTGTTGGTTTGCTTCAGCAATAATTCACGAATCTCAGAGTTGGCTCGCATCTGGCGACCAGCCAAGTCCATGACGTAAGCATCATTAGCATTGAAACTCTCGAAATTATTCGTACGTTTCATTATGCTTTGGGTTACTTGTGCCATAATACCCATGATATTTTTCTGCTCTTGTTCTGTAAAATAGATGGTACCAAAAACAGAATCAGGATCTGAAACACTAATGATTCTCAATTTCCCAGAGTCATTGATCGATTGTTCTAAATGAGCTTCCGCCAGCTCGATGACTTTATGCTGTCTATTGGTGCAGGATGAAATTGACAGTAATAAAACCGTTCCTATTAAAAAGTTAATATATTTTCTCATGTTCATATTTTGATAATTTTTGTTTTGTCAGGACTTAATGCAAGTCGTTTGTAATAAGCGGTTCCATCTTCCTTATACATTTCAATCACTTCATGCGTAATACCGTCTTCACAAATCTGTTGTGCTTCCTTTTTTGTTACGGCATGACCGCCAATATGACGCCAAATAGAGAAATTGCACGGATGCACTGTGTCTTTGTAATTACTGCAATTATAAGCTTTCAGTCCTACATGAATGTCACCGTCACAACACGGGCATTTGGCTATTTTAGAATCCAACATTACTTTTCCATCATTACCGATGGTCAGGGTTGAAGAAAACATCTTCCAATCGTTTGTGGCAAAGCCATCCAATACGCCAAGTTTTCCGGATAAAAAAAGTTCGACTTCTTCTTCGGTAATTTTACGATTGCAGATGATGCCTGGAATGAAGAACCCACAAGTCGGTTTTGTTCCAATGCCATTTTTACAGATGTAGCCTTTGCATGTTTTCACCATTGTATCGCCACATAATGGACATTTCCCTTCGAGATTGTGAATGTCATGCAACACATCCACCTTGCCGTTGATAATGGCAAAGCGTGCACGAAAAGACTGACCGTCTTTGTTTTTCATAGTCAGTACATCTGTCTGACCATCTTCTATCAATTTTCTGCATAACTCTTCAGTCATTTCTACGCCATGCATTACCCGGTAAAGAATGAATCCGCATTGCTTTCCACTTTGGGAAATACTGTTGCAGTGCCAGCCATAATCACTGCTGACTATTTCGCCTTTACCACATACAGGACACCTGCCCAAAAATTGATAATTATCTTCCATATTAAAAATCGTTAATTTTTTATTTTATATCAATTGTCCGCTGGAAACACCGACTTTTGACTTCAATTTGCCCTTCAAAGAGAAAACAGATAGCTCAAATCGAGTTTAATGTTCTGTCACCTTTATTCCTTTTTGCTATTTCTTGCTCCTTGCAAATATTTATTAATACGCTGATTGTTAGTTATATATATCTTAAATATAATCATTTATTTCCAGATGAGCAAATGTTGATTTCTAATGAATCACAGATATTTCCATTCATAAATCAATTGTTCCGCTATGGCTTTTCCCGACATAAAAGAAGCCCATCCTTCTGGATCCAGTCCAAACCAAAGGTCATTCCAAGACATCGTTCTTACCTGCCATGCCAGTAACCACAGGTCCGTATTGATACTTTCCAGTTTTGTTACGACTTCATTCGCTACATAATAGCGTTCGGCAGAGTTCAGCAGATTCACCTTGTTCTTTTGATTAATGGGTTTCCCGTTTGCATCATAATCAGAAGTCGTATATGATCCGCTTGTTACCAATTGTTTCATGAATGGATAGAGACTCGCCATCTGAGTGGCAGCATCCGTCAGTTCGTCTGAGACGAGTAATGCAATGGCTGTACCCTTAAGATGTCCTGGAAGAGATTTTTTGAGAAGCGACATATTCCTTGGTATCTCCGTAGTTGTCAGCTCTGCTGCCCGCTTTATTTGATACAGATTTTGCATTGCTCCCTGTACGTTGCTGAGATAATCCAACATTTGATCTTCTACCTTGTGCATCCGTTCCATTGCCGCCGTTACAGCTGTCTCGGCTGCAATAATTTTGTTCTGTGTTTTCTCGCGGTTATTGAAGATTTTCTTCAACATCTCACTTTGGGCTATTACTGCTCCCGTCAATGTGGGGTCGGTCTGTTGTGCATAACTGACTATACCTACAGAAGTACAGAATATTGTTAATAGGATAAATCTCTTCATGATTCAAATGGTGATTATAGTTTGAAACAATTCTTTCTGTCTTCGGCCAGTTTCTCATCCCGTTGGTATTTCGACTTCCCCAGAATGATACCCATCGGTTTATTCATGATCTGGTCATTCCAATCTTTAAAAGCAGGAGCTGCCTTCCATTGTCCGACTTTGTATCGTGAATGTATGTGCTTGCCCAGTTCTGCAATGGAAAGGTTATCAGTAGACATGGAAAACTCTTTGCCGCCGGTTTTGATAATGACTGCACTGTCTGACTTGATGATGTCTAGATGCAGACCTTCCAGCAGCCCGGCCATTCTCACGCCATAAATCCGGCCCGGCAGGTCATTGTCGAAACAATCTATAGCACGGGCTTCCGAATAATGATTCATGATGCCTGTAATCTGACGATCCGAGAATGTGCCACCAAGAGAAACCAATACCGAACTGTCCTTGTCTATCTTTAACCGGTTGGCCTGATAAAACGACATGATATCATATCCGCTTTCAGCAAAGTACACATTGCGAATATCTAAAGGATTCGCCTTGTTCGACAAATCGACAATCCATGCGGCAGACGATGAGTTTGTCCCCGCCGCTTTGCTCTTATAGCCATTATATCCACGTATTTCATAACCTAAAACCTTTACGGACCCTGGCTCGGTATAGGGAAATCCCAGGTTATAGTTGCCATAGGCTGTCGCATTTAAATCCTTGATACGGCATAGGAAAGGAGAAAATACGCGGACAGTTTCCTCTGTAATTCCCCGTCTGGAGAAGTATGACATCATGTGCTTTAAGTGTTCTTCTGCAGGTTGTGTCTCATATCGTTTCGGGTCAAACACGTGGCTTTCATTATAGCCGGTCTTTTCTAGATATTTGCTATCTCCGTAATTAGAAATCGGCTCATTGGCAAAACGAGCCATCACTTTTGCGACGATTTCCCATGTGTCACATCCGCTTTCCCCGAAACTATTGATGTTTTCCAGAATAAGGTTCACCACGTCACCACCTTTGGCTCCATTTCTGTGGAAATAAGTCTGAGAGGATTTATCATTTGGATTCTTGATGACAAGTTTGTCACGGTTGATACCACTGTTATCCAGTACCATCTCAATGTATCTGCCCACACCCGCAGAACGGTCCAGACGATAACCGAGATAATAGGCAATGTCATCCACACCGACTTTTGCCTTGAGGTCTTTGAAATTGACTTTGATTGCCATTACTTTATGCTTATCCTATTTTTAGCTGTTGCTCTTTGCTTATTCCAACTTTCGGAAGAACATTTGCAAAACTCTTGTTGAGTGTTTGTGTCAGTAAACGCTGTTTGTCTTCTGTCCTGTCAAGTGAAAAATAGAGTGTGGCTACATTGCTTTCAATCTTTTTTATTCCAAGGTCAACGCCATTGTAAGAGGCTCGCACGGCATAGTTTCCATTTCTTAGTTTAAAGATGGATGCATCCTTGAATGGCACTTCTTCGCCAGTCGAAGCTATTTCAAAAGGCATACTCTTTGAACGGTTCTTTTCCAACAGAGGTGGTTCTCCGAGTGCCAACTTCTGCTCGTCCACTTTTTCCAATACCATGTTGGCCGCCTTGTTTACATCTGCCATTACCGAAACGATAAATTGGGGATTTTCTTTTAGTGCCCCAATCCAGTTATCCAGATAAGCGGCATTGTTATTAAGAATGCGTTTGTCAAACCCCATTGAGTTGCCGATCATAGCCGATGTCAGTTCCGCCACCAGTTCTTCCTTGGCATATTTCGGATCACCGAACTTGTCGCCACTCAACCTGTTCAAACGCTGAGCAGTGCCTGTAGAGTGGGCCATTTCATGAAGAGCGGTGGAATAGAATTCCATACCATCCTTATAGATTGCTTCGTTTGAATTTCCCTTATTGAACTGAGCCTTCATTGGAAGGACAATCTCATCACTTGAAGGACGGTAAAAGGCGTTGCCGGATGGTTTGTCACAGTGAATGGGACAAATCCAACTCTGCAGTTCAAACATTTTGTCAAGAGCAGCGTTAGAAAACATACCATTCGTATCTCTGATCTCAGGAAGAGTAAAACGTTTCAAAAGGCTCTGGTATTTATTCGGATTGACCTCCGGTAGATTCGTTTGTTCCAGATTGAAGACACTGTAAGTACGAAGAAACGGAATGACATTCATCTTGGACTGCTGATCTTTAGGCATCTGTTTGAAATCATCGTAATCGACTCTTCTTCCGTTCCGGTCATGTACCACAACATCCCAGTATAGTACAGGCATCGACTTTTCACCTTGCAGAATATGGGCTTTAAGGTCACGTGCCTGCATGAAGGTCAGATAGACCGGTGTCTTGTAACCTTTCAGGGCCGTATTCAATTCCAAGAAAAAAGAGTTGCTGCCTGAATAGTTTCTTCCCGTAACGTTTTGAGGTAGTCCTCCAACGGCATTTCCGGCAATCCATCCCTTTTTCCAATCCTCAGACTTCATAGCCTCCATGCGGTCAATCATCATACCGGTGAACAGGTCAACGGCTTTCTCACTTTGTGATTTTGCATTGTTTTCAGTACCATTCTTCATTATCGTCATCTTCAAGAATCTGATGATCAAACATCTTTCTATCGGTCATATCCACATAGAATTCTGCTGCATCTTCACACGGTTTCGTTCCATGATCTTCACACCATTGTTTGAAGTCATCGGAGTTTTCGCCTCTGAGTACAAAGTCGAGCCAACCGATTTCCCCTTCCTGCTTAAGCTGTACCAGCTTTTCATAAGTTTCTGCCATCATAATTATTTATTTAAATAGATTCTTTTACCAAAAGCTCTGCCGATGAGAAAGACCTTACCGACAGGGAAAGACACAGAACTTCAAACTTTCAGTCCACGGTTTTGCGTTTCCGCCGGATGATGGTTTAACAGAGAGGTCATCTCATTCATCAGATATTTGGCCGCCAGTTGTCCACGATCAGCTGTCTTTGCAGAAAACAGGGAATATCCGTCATCGAAGGACAAGGCTTTCTTATCCGTCTTACCAACTTCGCCCATGTTGACGAAAATGTTCCATTTGCCATTTTGCTTATCTTTAGACACACGCACATCACTCATTTTGATTCCTTCCGGTAATTTATATTTTTCATAAGCGGAAGCCAGATGCAACCGTTCTCCAAAGTTTTTCTCAACCAACTTGGCCGGTGTTGTTACACGGTCAAAATAAGCATTCAAGTCTTTCCAGGACATTAGTTGTGATATTTTCTGCTCACCGACCTGTGCATAGAGTTTGTATTTACCGAAATCCTGTTTTGTTTCATCTTTTTCCTTATAGACGTTCATCTTGTCGATGGTTCGCCCGTCTGAAAGTTGCCTGTCAGCCTTGAATTGTTCCAGTGTCACTTGTTTGGCTACTTTAGTGGGATAATATTTTTCCATCATTTCCTCCACAGAGGCCTCTTTATTCTGGTAGGCCGTTACATCTTCCTTCAACATCTTTATCGGATGTAATTGGATACCATCCAATCTGGCAGTATAATACCAGTCTTCAGGTTTATCCTTCGAAGGAAAGGCATGGGCATGAGTCACTTTTCCACCGTTCACCGTAATCATCTGCGGTTCACGATATTCTTTCTGTGCCTTTTCCATCTCTTTCTTGGCAGGCTCATTCTTAACATGGAATTTTTCTCCAGTTTTCACTTCGGCAGTCTTTTCAGCGGTCTGCTCTTTTGTTGCAGTCTGCTCGGCTCTTTGCTGCTTCACCGTCTTCTTTTTCTTTGTGACCATAATGATTCATTCTTTTGAAAATTTTATAATGACGTACAAAGAAAAGGGCATGAAGATTCGTCCTTATCCAAATAAGAATAAGGCTGAAAAATGATCTGTTGTCGCTTGTTCTTTGACATGTCTTTTTATCTGAATGCGCCTTTAACCAATGCCCTCCAGAAAACTGTTGGGTGGAAATTTGAATTAAAGGCCTCACTCTGTCTGACTATGCCAAAGCTGTGTGATTGAATATTAAAGATACTCCTATGGAGCGCTGTTGTTTATATTAACAACGGATTTTTTATCGTTTTAGTCCGCTGAATTGTTTTTCTTCTTTATTTTCTTTTATTTGATAAGATAGCTTATCAACGACTTGTTGGTATTGCCAACGATTCTCATCGGTCATTACGTAACCCATGAAATCTTCATTTGCGATGTCATACCTTATTTTCTGTTGCTTTTCCCATTCCTTCATATCCCCGTTGACTACTTTGAAACCTTGCGGTTCGCGCAAGTCAACCCCGACAGACACTTTACTTTCGCCGATACTCAGTTCAATAGGCTTGCCGTCGAGAGCAGCCTGCTTCTGATTCTGTCCCAGTTCAATATCGTTTATCTTTTCCATCTCGCGGAGTTTTTCCGTCAGTCTTACCTGTGTGACATTCTTTTGTATCAAAGATTTTGTCTCCCGGTCCAATTGCACATATTTTTTCATGCGGATACCACTTTCGTTTGTCTCCTTTTGAATGACCTCGCCATGACTGAGACGCTCCAGTTCCGTAGCATTCAGTTTCATGTCATTGGCAATGGTTCTGCGAATAGGATAAGTCATTAGTAAAATGGCTCCGGTTTGATCCCTCACCATTTGCAACTTGAGTGGTAGGCCGATGACCTTGCCATTTTCTGTCTGAATCTGTGCTTGAATAAAAGGAGATACCTTACCGTCCATGAGTGTATTTCTCAGGTTTTCAGGCATAGTGAGGAGTTTCTCTTCGCTGATACCCAGTTTGGCTAATTTGCCATAAGGTATCTGTTCATTTGAAAACATTGTTTGTCCGTCCATAAGGAATGATGCTTTATATATCTTTGTGACTGTAAATCAGTTTATTGTTACAAATGTATACGAAAAATCCAATTTTTAGATGCTATCGGGTTCTGTTCTTTACCCTTTATTTTCTTTCGCTTCCCGCTCTGAAAGTGACAGCACAGTTTTATACGCTTAAACTCGAAACAAAGAAAATATCTAAAAAGCTGTTATCCAAAGGGGACAGCATATCTCAGAGGACACTCCCCAAAGAAGTATCTGAGGAAAAACTTGTTTCAATGGGAAAGGGATATAAAGTCACGATAAACAGGGATGTGCCGGTATTTGTCAATCTGACGGACAGCCTACTTTCAGGTCTTATTAAGGAACGGATGAATGTTTGTCTACCCTTGGATTTATTGAACGTCAATTCAGCATTCGGGATAAGACGTGATCCGATTAGTCTTTGCCGCAAATTTCATGACGGTATTGACTTTCAATGTAGATACGGACGGGTTTATTCCATGCTACCAGGGATTGTAAGGGAGGTACATCATGGGAAAAAGGAATATGGCAATTCTGTTCTTCTTGATTATGGTAACCTGCAATGTCTGTACGGACATCTATCCCATATAACTGTAAAACAGAATGAGACTGTAGAAGCCGGTACGATCATTGGTATTTCCGGAAATTCAGGAAAGTCAACTGGTCCACATTTGCATCTCAGAATTAAAAAAGACGGGAAAAACATCGATCCTGAGCCCTTTATTGCATACCTCAATCACTACATTATAATGCTGCAAGATAGAATTCGCTATTTGCAAGATGGCACCCTGCCAGATCCCGGATTAAATATGGACCGTCTTTATGCAACATTACAGAAATATGGCATTCGCTATCCAAAGATCGTCATGGCTCAGGCCATACTGGAGACCGGTTATTTCACGTCAAAAATATGTTTGGACAAGAACAATCTTTTTGGATTGCGTCGTTCAGATGACGGAAGTTATTATGACTTTGATACCTGGGAAGAGTCCATCAAGGCTTATCGAGACTATGTGCAATACAAGTACCGCAATGGTGATTACTATACATTTCTGAACCGTATTGGTTATGCCGAAGATAGAACATATACGCTGAAATTGAGAAAGATTGTTGATAGCCTTTAATCCCTTCCACTGATATCAGTTTTCTTTGGATATTGAGTATGAACTATAACGTTTTGATGTTGAATACAATGGCATCATCCAAAAAATAGAAATGTAGACTATAATTGGGTTCTGGCATCAGTTATCGTTTAATTGACTATTAGAAAAAGCAGTGATAAATTGCTAATAAAAGGCATCTCAATCTGACTGAACACCGTATATTTTAGATGCAAGCATATACTTATTATGTCATTGCATAATGACCAATATAATGTTTTCCCGCAAATCTATTATCCATTAAATGCTATTTTCCCGCGAATCTTTATTATACAGTCTGTCTTCAAAACGTTAAATATCTACGGATTTATTCTAAAATGTTTGTTGTAGTGAACATTTTTATTTATCTTTGTGCCGTACAATAAACATTTAGTATGAGTAGAAAGACATTTGGTAAGGTTATGCCAAAACCCGTGACTCAGAATTTGGAGTTAATGGGCGAGCAGATTATGCTGGCACGTAAACGGAGGCATTTCACCATGCAAGATATTGCAGACAGGGCAACCGTGACACGTCTTACGGTGTCGAAGGTGGAGCATGGCGACCCCTCGGTGGCAATGGGTATTTATGCCCGCGTGCTTTATGCACTCAATCTTGAAAACGACATCAAACTGATTGCCGGTGACGATGCCCTGGGTCGTGACCTTCAGGATGCGGAGCTTAAAAAATAGAATAGTATGGAGAAGATATATGTATATGCTGACTTTGACTTTCTGGAGCAGACAGAGGAGATAGGCGTACTCTCTTATGAGCGTGTAAGGGGCAACGATCACTTTGCCTTTGAATTCTCACGTGAGTGGTTGTCCCGTCATGGGGGCGTGATTCTTAGTGGTGATGTGATGAACGTCAGAGGAATGCAATATCCCAGGCAGGGTAACTCTGTGTTTGGTTTCGTTAAAGATTCTTTCCCTGACAGATGGGGCCGGGCTCTTCTGGACAGAAGGGAACGACTGGCAGCGCAGGAAGAGCATAGACCCGTGAGGACGTTAAGCAATTATGACTATTTGGTGGGTATAGAAGATCTGACGAGGATGGGTGGCATTCGGTATCGTACAGAGAACAATGGCGCATTCATCAACTCAAACTCGCGATACAGTGTACCGCCACTTGAGAGTCTTAGAGCATTGTGTGATGCCTGTCAAGAGATCGAATCGGCTGAAGAACGTAATGAACTTCCCCAGCAGCGTTGGCTTGACCAACTTGTTGACCCAGGTTCTTCACTCGGTGGTGCCCGGCCAAAGGCCAATGTAGTGGACACAGATGGACGGCTTTATGTTGCCAAATTCCCATCGAAAAAAGACCTTGAAGATACCGAATTGATAGAGCATTTCTCTCATATTCTGGCACGTAAAGCGGGTATCGATGTGGCTAACACTCGTGTCATTCCCATTTCAAAGGACAGGCATCTGCTGTTATCTGAGCGATTCGATAGAACCCCAGAGGGCAAGCGCAGGCATTTCGCATCAGCCATGTCACTTCTTGGTCTAGACGATGGAAGTGGTGCCGGCACGGGTAATGGCTATCTTGACATTGTAGATTTTATCGTGCGAAATTGCACAGATGTTCAACAGAACCTACATGAGCTCTATCGTCGCGTGGCCTTCAATGTTCTCTTTGGAAACACTGACGACCATTTCCGCAATCATGGCTTCATACTCACCCCGAAAGGTTGGACGCTCTCGCCTGCCTACGATATCAATCCATCNACAAAGACTCACCAGTGTCTGTTGATCAATGAAAATACCGAGCTATCAGANATTAATGCTCTGCGAGATTCGNGCGAGAGCTATATGCTTGACNGAGGAGACGCTTCTGATATTATTAATGAAGTAANCAGTGTCATTAGTGATTGGCAAAGAGTAGCCACAGAGAATCAAATCCCCGTTAAAGTGCTGGAGCAATATGAAGATAGATGGACTCATTACACATCATAGACTAACTTTTGTACCGTCAAACAATAACGCCAGGAATTGTATAGTTCTCCGGTTTGCAGTATATAATCTGTCTCTGAACGTTTATACAACTAATAATAATGCCCAAATCACTATCAAATGACAAGGATAGAAAGCATAGAAAAGGAACTTTGAATAGGAGCCTTTTATAAAGCCTCGTTCCCCGTTGTACAAACTGATCAAACCGAAAGATGCCAGAATGCCCAAGGGATGGAAGTCATAAAACAAAGGCAAGGCAAAAAGCAATTGAAGTAGCGGTTTATCCTTGAATAGATAGAACATCAACACCAATGCTACACCTTGTATTCCATAATCTGTATTTAAGACGGAAGTGGCAAGGGCGATAACCAGTACAACTAGAAAAGGCAATATTTTATGGTTTTCCAACTTATCCAAAATAGCTATGCAGCAAAGGCCGGCCAATAAGGTAAACAACACGTTGTGCGATCCATCGGTGTGAAGCAGCATCCATGGTATTTCAGAAATGAATGCGAATATCAGCAGATTGCGCCCATAATCCCATTTCCTGCGAGTATGCCGATAACCTTCCGCGATGAGAAAGGCAAAGATGGGAAAGGCAATGCGTCCGATGCCTCGCATACATTCATATTCCCATCCGTCACTTACGAAATAACAGGCTGTATGGTCAATAACCATTGTCACCATTGCAATGACCTTCAGACTGCTGCCGGATAAACACTGACCTCTCATTCCTTATTTTCAATTTCTTTCCCTGAAAGTTCTGCTATCAAGGTATCTATCTCATCATTCACTCGTTTGAAATTACGGTTAAGCATGATCTCCTTTTCTCTGGCCGAAGAAAACTTATAAATTTTGGGGAGTTCCTGATAGTTATTTTCTTCTCTTTTAATTTTATCCATATCAAAATGTGTCTTGCAGAAATACTTGGTTGTCTTAAACTCTTCTGATTCTTCAATGTCAAAACAGGAAAGCATGTTCTTGTCCGTCGGCGTAAAATCCCTGGCAGCCTGACCTGCCAACCAACCGGTAGCCATATCCGCAATTTTGGCGGCAGGCACCAGATGATCCATCTTCTCCGATATAGAAGTGGAGACCTTCTGATCGTTGATGGTGATGGATTTGGAGGTTTGCTTGGCTTTACCGAACACATCATTCTGTGCCCATTCCAGCGTTTCCTTATTGCGAGCAGCCCCCATGAAGATGTTACCGCAAGTGGTGATAATCTTCAGCATACCGTTTTTGCCATAGTCCGCCTCCAATTGTGGCAATTCCTGAAATCCGAGCGTAACGGCGACCTTGTTACTGCGTGCCGTACCAATCAGCCGGTCTATCTTGTGGAAGTATAGCGTCGGCAGCTCGTCTACAATGATAGAGATGGGGATGTTTCCCTTGCTGTTGACTCTAGTTACCAGCCGATTTAAGATGAGGGCATTCAGTGATCCGATGACCTGTTCCTTCTCGGGGTCATTGGCAATGACAAGATAGGAAGGATGCTTCCGATCCGATATTTTTAAATCGAAATCATCACCTGTAAATACCCAGTAAGCTTCCGGCGAAACTAAACGTGCCGCATTCACCCTCAAGGTACCTACCATGCCTTCCAACTGATCCATCGCCTTGTTTTGCCAAGCCGATTGGAAGGGTGCCATCAGTGACATGATTTTCTCATCCTGCATCAGAATGTCAAACACCTCTCCGTAAGGTTTACCCAGGAAGGATAACACATGCGGCATATCCGAATATTCGCCCGTAACGGTATCGGGTTCCACTTCATTACCTACATCATCTTCGTACCATGACCTGGTAATGACAACAAGGTTGCCGTTTCTGTCTTCATAACTGAATCCATCCAAATCCACGAACATATCATCCTCATCCGTCGAGACATTGCATCCCCGGCTGTCTGTAAAATCAAGGATCGTATGACCTTTCTCATCGATGGCGTTATAGTCCATCCAATTCTTGATGACAAGACGAAGTTTTCTATCATTGTAGAGCACGTAGCGTTGCAGCTTTCTTCCTTTCTTGAATCCTGCCGGGTGAAAATTCACAAAGAAATAGATGATGGATGCTAAAAGATTCTCTGCCGAATTCTGAAAGAAAGCTTCGCTGCCACCTCTCTTGTCGCCACCTTTATTTAGAGACTCCAGTAGTGTTGCTGCCGTTTCCGAAGCGCCTGCCAGGTCGGGAATGTATTTTCGTTGAATAGGATTGATACGGTTGGAATATTCTACATCCGTAAAGTTCACAAGGTGAAAACCGCATCCTTTGGGTAAATGTCCATACCGTTTGTTCTTGCAATATTGGTAAAAAAGCGTTTTTGCCAGTGTCGGGAACTTGTAGTCATAAACCATCATGGCGAAACCCTTGGCCGCATGTTGCCTGATGAACGGATCAATAATACCGAAGGACTTTCCGGAGCCCGGCGTTCCCAGTACAATCGTACCACGGAAAGGGTTGATGATGTTGATCCAACCTTTGTGCATCTTCTGCTGATAATAATAGATCATCGGGATATTGACGGAATATTCGTTTTCATTGAGTTCCTCCGATTGTTGGAATGACTCATTTTCGAAATTAAATCGATCTTCACCTACACGATAGTTGTAGTATTTGGCAATGCCGTCCAATCCTTGGTGGATGAGCATTGTTCCAACAACAGATAATATAGCATACAAAATGCGATTGGTAGGCATGCCAAACGACTCTCCTCCCCATGAACCGCCGTGTACCATCAAGCAAGCCGCCGTTAGTGTGATGCCTACACAGATGGGATAGATTACCATCGTCCGAAGGTTAAACTTCAGTGCCTTCTTTGCTCGCGTTCCGATGCACGTGACTCCTATACAGATCAGTTCGATGACCTTACAGGAAGCGACACTGTTGAACACCCTGAAACGTCCCAGCAGTTGCAGAAGAAAAGCCGTCAGCCGATTATCCGTACCAATAGGCAGGTTCATCACCAGCTCAATGATGAGGAAAATATAGATGCAGCTACGAAAGGCGCCATATAGTTGCTGCTGCTCCTTTGTCTCTTCTACAGGCATAGATACTGATGTTTAATGAAGTCTGAGAATAGGCCGTACCAGTCCGGACATAGTCTTGATCGTTGAAGTCACATAGCTACTTTGGAGACTCACACTGTAATAATACATCTGTTCGCTTCCTGATGATGTGCCGTCCCCTGAAGAACTGACATACTGTCCGCTTTGAAAGTCATCACCTTTGATGAGTTTCATGGTACGGCTAACGATAGGTAGAGAAGCCGACAAGGCTCTCAACTCTCCGGCCGAAGGCAGAGCCCAACTGGAAAAATAGGTGGTGTATTTGTTAACCGCATTTACAGCAGGAGACGCAATGCCTGATGCCATGATGGCCGCCGTGTTCTCCGTGCCGCAAAGCGAGGTGTAGTCATTCGTCACTCCGGATATAGTAACCAGTGAATCGGCATAGGCATAACTTCCCAGCTCCTTTGTACCTACTACCAGAATCGTGTCCCTCTTGACATAGAAAATAACGCCCACTGCTGACAGACCATCAGCATTGAAGCCTTCTGCTGATACTACCGTTCCATCTGAAAGCAGGATGCTTCCCACTTTGGGACTATTGTCAAATTCGTCCGTATGATTCTCACAAGAGACCAGTCCCAACCAAACGGTCAAGCTCACTGTAACATACAATAAAATCTTTTTCATCGTCAAAATGGTATTTTAATACCTATCAGCAATCCGTTTCTGAACGTATCGCCATGCAGGAAGTTCACATTGTTCTTTTGGACTAGGAAGAACTGTACACCGCTTGGAAAGATATAGTTATATTCAAAACCTCCTTCAAGGCCGAAAAAGTAGTTTCCTTTCTCGGCGCCGAACTGTGGACCCAGACGAAAGCGAAGCAAGCCGTTTTTGTAACGAACCAATCGCTGCTTATACAACAGACCGCCATCCCAATAATAGCCTTTCCAAAACACGTCCTTGCATACCTTTCCGCATACAGGATCCTTACGCCAACGATTGCCCATCTCGCCAAAGAGTTCTACCGCATTTCCGTATTCCAGCTCCCGTTCATAACCCAATGTAGCATTCAGTGTATTGGGGAAGAGAAAACCGGCATTCAAGGTGAAATAATGATCTCCGTCTCCTGCGAAACCTTTAACGGAAAAGACTGCGCAGACAAATATCAATAATATCTTTTTCATTGTTACAACTATTTATTTGGATAAGATGTCAGATGTTTCAACATTTTCTCGCTGAAGCCGTCAGCATGAAGGATATCCGCATACTCAATCGAGAGATAGATCACACGACCTGAAATCTGATTTTCGGAGATTTCCAGCTTCAGTACTTTTTCATCCGGGAACGTCAGTTTCTCAATGACCATCACATTGCGATAGGCTCCTTTGAAACTACGGGTTTTGTTGAGCATATAGACAGGTGTCAGTTCAATTGTTTGCGAATTGGTTGCCTTCACCTCCTTCTTGTCGGTCAACTTGATGCGCAGCTCATCAATGTCATACTTGATTTTCGTATTATTATATAGCGAATAGTCAATAAAGAAGTAGTCGCCGATGGTATAGATGTTATTTACTACCGCCCGAATTCCACTGGCCGAATACCGGATATTGTTGAACTTCCGTTTGCTACTGTAGATAGCCCAGGCGTAAGCTGCCATGTCCTGTTCAGACATGAGCACGTTCTGGTTGTCGTATCGGCTTAATTCCTCTTGAGAAATCACATACGATGACCTGGCCTTTGTCGGCATGCCCGTATAGACCATTTCATACTGAGCCAAATGGCGTTCACCGATGAGAGTCACCGTACCTGCCAGTTCATTTTCACTCATTCTGCCACGGGGTTTGATGCGTACCATGTTGTCGGCACACTGGTTACCCACCATCTTTGCGGTGGAGATGTCCACCAGTTTGATGTTCTCCGGCATAATGATATGGGTTGTCACATCTTCATTCACGTAAATAACGTGCTTGGCAGTTTCCATATCCTTAGGGGAAAGAATATAATGGGTTACAACCGTGTCCTTATTCGCTACAAATACCGTATCCTGCTGCGCCAGCATTCTTATTCCCGGCATTAAGGCCATTACCAGAATGACCGCTGTTTTAGTCATTGTCTTCATATGATTATTCATTTACTTCTTTATTAATCAGATAAACGATGGTATTATATTTGATTTTGGCTTTATTCTTCCGAATGTTGGCCGATACGGCACTCGAAGCCGATTGATAGGCATTTTGCAGTGCTTGTAAGGCAATAGTCTCTCCAGACAGTTCACTGCCTGCTCCGGAATCCAAATTGATGTTGTTTTGCAGGACTTGTGCTCCGGCATCCTTTATCATGTCCCGAAAAGCGGACTGAGGCACATAAAAGCCCTCCATACCGTCATTATCAAAGACAGAGAGATTGACGCGGATGAACTTGTTACCGACCAGAATACTTGTGATATCGGCTTGTACCCGCTGTCCGACAAATCCGGTCACAAGGCCATATAGGTAAGTCCCTCGTTTCAGCTTTACATTCTTGATGCAGACGTCATCCAGTAACTTGAACCTCAATCGTGTTCCTTCGTGCGCCCGAGTGGTTTTATCAATCATCGCCCTGATAAGAAGTGCATCAACGGCAGTTTCATCCGTGATCGTATTGAATTTATCCTGATTGTCGTTCTCCATCTTTTTTACGATTTCAGTTTTTTCAATAGCTTTGGCAAAAGCCTTGTTCCTGTTTTTACTTGTGGCGAGTCCATCCATTCTCTTATTTTCTTCGCCTTCAGAGATGTTTAAGCCCTGCTCCAATGCTTTTTGCCGTTCTCTACTACGTTTTTGTATATCTTCAATCTCTTTGGCGTAATCGTCCATTTCCTGTTTCCTATTGGAGGTGCTTCCGTTATTGTCATATCCATAACGATTGATGTGTCTTCGAGACTGAGCCAGGCTTTGTTCCAAGTCATCCATTTCTTTCTGACGCTTCAATCGTTGTGCATTTTCAGCATCGATACTCTTCAGTTCCTTACCTGAATAACCGCTTCCCGTACTGTCTTTCACTTCTTTCTCGTCACCAAGGGTACCGACAGCCGTATAGGCATCATCCTCTCCGAAATGTTTGTTCATCTCTGTCATTTTATCGCCCATCTCTTCATTTTGGGCTTCGGGCAATGTCATATTGATATTGTCTGTGGCTACAGTATGAACCTTCGTACTGCTTCCACCAAGCAGATTAGCCACCTCATAGCCCAGGAAAACCATTGGCAGGAAGACAATTAGAGGAAAGACATACTTTGGTTGTTTGAAATTTATCTTCTTCATACGTATATTGTATTTTAATTACCGTTCTTCAATTCAACCACAATGGTTTCGAGTTGTTTGTACCGGATAATAATACGAGCAGAATCCTCATGGCTTTTCTCCGGTAGTTTCACCAATGAATCCAGTTCCTCTTTTATCAGCTGTCCACGGGCTGCCAGTCCTTCCATTTGCCTTATCTGATAAGTCTTTCGGTCTTGGATGCTTTGCAGCCCGTCAAACATCGGTTTAACCTTTTCAATACCCGTCAAAGGGTTTTGTTCTGCCCCTTCTGTTTGACATAGTGAGAGTATGAATCCGACAAAGAGAGATGAAAAGAGAAGTCCTACCGTCCATCCCAAAGTCTTGCCCTTATGTCTGAGAGCCCATCTGTTGGCATAGTCAATTCGTTCTCTCAGTCTCCATTTTGTGAATAATTTATGGATCAAACCTTCAGCCTGTTTACGAGTTTCTTTCTCAACAGACATTTTCCATCTTTTGATTTTCTTTTTCATATCGTCGATTTTAATAATCCAAGTCTTTGTTTTCCAATGTACGCCAGTTTGTTATCAGCAGTCCGTGCGGGTTGTTCTGGGTGCGTGGCACATTCTCTAAATATCCTGTCGTGATGATGGAACGCTTCATGTCTCTTGACCTTCGTTTGATGATCTGTGTTCCATAATAAACGAACTTCCGCTGGTGCTCATTCAGATGGATGGAATCGCAGATGATGGTGCAGACCGAAGATGAAGAAACGATATCGGAATAGAATCCATTTTCATCCATGGCCTGTTTCTGCTTCATAGCTGTTCCGTCAGCCATGTACATGGCCTTGCCCAGTGTCCATTTGATATAATCGTTGTCAGGTGGCAGATTGAAGAAGTAGTAGTGGAAAAGTTGTATATGGGCTTTGGCTTCCATCACAAAATTGGCTTCCTGCTTACTGCGCTGGGCAAGAAAAGGAATATCTCCATCCAGTATGTATATCTGACTACGTTCGTCCGTAATGAGTTTTGCACAGTAGTATGCACAGAAAGAGCATGTCACGGTGCTTCCGACGATAGTCAACAACACTGTAAAAAGTGCAAGTCTTGTCTTTTGTTCCAAATTCTGAATCAGCATATGGGTATGTTATCTTTATCGTTTTTCATTCTTTCTTTTCGTCTTTGTCACCGCCATGTCTGCCCGAGTACTGTTTTGCAAGATTTGCGGCAGCACCGATGGCTGTACTTCCTCCCGAAGCGGAGAGGCTGGCCACTGTGGCAGCAGTACCGGCCGCATTTGAAGCTGCACCTGTTACGGCACTTGAAACGACACCCCCCGCTGCACTTCCGGCGCTGGAACTGATGCCACCGGGTATCAGCCAGGATGCTACCTCCGGGACATAACGGATGATATAGGCACCGATAAGCATTCCCATGGCATACATACAGTTAGAGCCGATGCCCTGAAGTCCTAATGCTCCTATTTGATTCCAGGAACTTACACTGCCCTTCAGCAAATGACTGTAAGCCTGAATATCCTCCTGTAAGTTGTACAATAGAATAAAATCAATGTAATACAGGCACATGTATGTCACAAAGCCCCATAACGTGAGCGATAGGAATTTTGACATCCATTGCGACCATGCATTCCTCCATGGAGGTACGATGGAGAGTGCAAACATGATGGGTGCAAAGACCGCCATGATCGTAATGAATATGCGTTGCGCCACAAGTATTCCGTAATAGCTCATCTGAAAGATCAGTTCACCAATAAAGCGTATGATGTCATTTATCCATTCCGAAGCTTTTGTCTCTGCCGCTACTGCAGCCCGTTGAGCATAGTTGTTGATGGTGGAAGAGAGGTTTTCCATATTGTAGATAAGTTTGTCCCACCAATGGGCATCCTGCCCGATAGCCTGCACTTGTTTGGCTGTCTCGATGCTGTCTTGGACGGCACGCAGTCTGCTGAGATAATCGGCCTGTTTCTGTGCCACTTTCAATTCCAGTGCCGCCACTTCTTTGTTTTTAGCCCGGGCCATCTGTTTGGTCGTATTTTCCAAAGCTTTACCCGGAACTTGTAATTCGCTGACAATAAGGCTACTGGAAGAGATACACATCGAAAGGCCTATGATGCGAAGCAGCTTCATCACATCCATTCCCCGTCGTCCAAGCATCATCATCCAACACTCGTAGGAACCCACACAGAGTGCCAGACATAAGCCCAAAATACGGGCATAAGCCACCGTATCACCTAGAATCGCCGATTTAGGAAAAGTCTCCATGGCAACCAGCAGTTTATCAAGGCTCTCATCGATTGAAGGCAGCCCGATGGTAAGCAGTATTCCCTGCATATTCAATAACAAATCCGTCATCTCATCTATCTTTTATCGTTCTTTAGTAATATACTTGTGCCATACCTACAAGATGTGCCGTACGGCTTACCAGTGTCTCCATACGTTTTTTCATCTTCAGGTAGGCTTTCTCTCTTTTGGTATTTTCCAGTTCATAACCTACACCCGTTTTGTGGATATAGGCGATATCAGCGCAAAGAATCTCATTCTCTTTGGAAAGTTGCTCTACCTGGAACTTCATTTTTCCCTTACTCTTTTTCAAACAGAAAAGCAGTCCGTCTGAAATGGATTCCTGCATCCGGTTGAAGTCACCCTTGAATGAAGAATAGGTTAGGTCCACATTACGGTCAGCCGTTCTTGCTACTTCTTCTTTATAAAGCTCTTCTATGTAAGCCCGTTCCGATTCCGCTTTCTTCATTTTCTGATTCTGAGTTTCCTCTGAGGTCATACGTGTCGGCATGATGCGTTTGACATCCGACTTGTTTTCTTTAAAACGAATATGATATCCGGACTTGAATCCTTTCCATTTCCAGTATTTCTCCGCACCACTGTAGTCCTTGTGTAAAAAGTAATAATACCAGTCAGGAGAGAAGTCCCATGGACCGTTTTCCATCGATTTCCATTGTTTCTCCTTTTGTTCGTCATGTACGGACTTCTGCGCTGAAGTGGGAGATTCGGCAAAAAGGAGCATTCCCAATAGTCCTACGAGTATCTTATAGATTTTCATTTGATTCAAACTTGATTCCACTTATTGATTACTTCTTTTGCTATTTCTCTGGTGACATCACTGTTTAGAATATCCCAGATGTGATCGTAACGAAAACCGCCTTCCGTGATAATGCTACACCATGTCCAGGCACTGTCGATGATACTGCGCATGTTATCTATGGAGGCTTTCAGGGAGAATAGAATATCCATTTTCTCATCCATGGAGGCTTTCATTACATTCATCCCGCTGGCCGTGAGAGAGACATACAGAGCCTTTACATTCTTTATTTCTCTGGCACAGGCGTAATTGGCTTCCGTATAGTACCAGCCGACGACAGGTTTTTTAGTCACATACCGAAAGGCCTGCCCGGTGAATTTGGAGTATTCGTCTATTAGTTTGTACAGGCTGACCGCTGTCGTGTTCAGTGAAGAGGCCAGCAGTAGGTAGGAATAGGCATTGCTGAGCTTCGTGTTAAGTGTGGTGCGTACATCATTGAATTTTCCGGCACCCTTTGTTACGAGAGACTGCTCACCAAAACTAGTAGTCACCCTTTCCATCGCTTTGTCCTCATCGTGCTTGATTAGTTTGTGAAGACTGATTAAGGCCTCTATGGTAGGCAGATCACCCGGTAGAGGTATAACATCGGCAAGACTCTTTTCTGTAAACAGAAAAATAAAAAGGATTATTAAAGCCTTTATACGGATGTTATTCATACGCCAAGTCCTTTCCAGTCATTGATGATGCCGTCAACCATGTTTATTCCCGTAAAATAAGCCGCCCATGATGCCGGATCGATGGCAAAGAACAGTTCGTTTATACCGGAGTATTGGCACATCATGGTCATCACTTCCAGTTTATAGCGTATCTCCATCAGATGCGTGTATATGCGATTGGCCAGTGTCAACCGCTCATAACGGTCCAGAAAGTTGTACCCGTCATTTTTAGAACTCTCGTTTTTAGAAAGGAACTTGTTAATATACTTGTTGTCGGGCAGAGTGATATGGCCATTGTTTACAATGTCCACAAATGCAGAGATGAGTCCTTGCGTTTCCACGACCATATCCGTCATTTCATTCAAACAGAGTAAATGGTTCTTGACCGGTGCCTTGCTTAGGAACTTGACCATAACGGGTATGTCTTTGAATATTTCTGCCGTTGTATTAAATATCTCCACGTAGTATTTACTTTCTTCACCAAATCCCGTAACATTCTGTATAGACAGTTTATAAAGCTCCTTAAAACTCTCCATGGCAGCCGTATATTTCATCAGTTTCTGCTGTTTGGAGGATATGGAATCCAGACGTTGATTATGCCGGTCCTCAATAGCTTTCTGTGAAGCGGCATTTGCCGTGACGGCTTTTGTCGTCTTCTGATCGATGACCACTCTCCAACCTGCATTTACGTGGGTGGTAAAGCATACCATCAAAAGGCATAGAAGTAATCTTATGCCTGCAAACTTATTTTTAGTTATTTCTGCGCTTCCCATAATCCCATGATATTTTGATGCTTATTGATCTCTCTTGCAAAGTCGAGATACTTGTTTATCTTTGCTTTCTTTCGGTCTTTTTCTATTTCCACGATGGCACGTTGTATATCTCCATCATAATGTCTCTCGTATATTTTGAGTGCTTCCTTTTCCACACGTTCTGTCGTATAAGCCCAATAGCATTCCGGCGGTTCTTCTACACCGTACACATCGGAATACTGTCCGCGACAGATCCATACTTCCTTGAAGTAGTTGCGCCCTTCGTGATTGTTGAGATTGTTGATGGTGAAGATTTGTTGACGCTGAATGGGGGTGAGTCCAAGAATGGCGGAAATTTGGTCATAGCGGTCCTTAAATTTGGACTGATCAAGTAGTATCTTCACATCGGAATTATTGATGATGGCTTCTTTAACGATAGGTGAGTCGATGACATCATTCAGTTCTTGGGTGACCACACCGGCAATACCGTGGAATTTTCGCACGGTCTTATAAAGGTATTTGATGTATTCCGCCATGGTTGGCGAGGCTATTGCTTTCCATGCTTCCTCAATAATGAGCGCCTTTCGCCCCCTCTTGATACGCATTTTTTGGAGGAATACATCCATGATGATGAGTACGACGATAGGGAAAAGAACAGGATCGTCCTTTATCTTGTCCACCTCAAATACGATGAATCGCTCCTCGAAAAGTGACCGGTCAGTATCGTTATTAAGTGTTGTTTCCAGTTCCCCGCCACGGTAAAACTGCTCCAGAATTGCTGCAAAGGTATTTATATTGAATTCTATCTTTTTTTCACCCGTTATCTGCGGTATCCGTTCCAGCGAAAATTCATAAAAACTGTTGAAAGACAGTTCGCACACGTTGAGCTTACGCTTTTGTTCTTCCATGTGGTCTATCTTTTTCTCAATGCGCTGGAGATAACGTCCTTCCATGACTTCTGACATCAGCCGTACCAGGAGAGAGCCGGCAACTTTCTTTTCACCTTCGGATGCAGCCTTGTCATTGATCAGGTTATGCAGCTTTTCAACTCGGCGTTCTACCTTTTTATAATGGATGTTTTCGTCTGCGGTAAATTTGAAACCGCCTTGATCCGGCTCCCTGTCATTATGGCTTTTCTCAAATTCCTCTTCAAATTTCTCATAAACGCCATTCTTCTTATCTTCCAGAAGCAGGCGCTTACGTATTTTTTCCTTTTCTTCGTCTGTAAATCCGTTAAAAGGATGGAAGAAAGCTTCATAGTATTCTACCAACGTTTGGTTAATCACCATATCCTCTATCTTGGTAGGAGATGTGGCACCTTTGAAGATGAGAAAAATCAAAGATTTCAGGAAGTTTTTCTTTTCACCGAAGTTTTGTGAATATTCCGTTTCCGTTATTTTGAACGGATTCATGGAGATGGGATGTTCTTTTGAGTAGGAGATATAGGTACCATGGAAGTAACCGCAAATCCCTTCATATGAATCACCCGTATCGACCATCACGACATCAGTCTCCTGTTCCAACAGTTGACGGACAACACTGTTCATATGGAAACTTTTTCCGCTACCACTCGGCCCGATACAGAAGAAATTGGCATTGTCCGTATATTTACGCTTGCCTTCCTTACCGGTAATGTCGATAGCGATGGGCAGACCTTGCCGGTCCGTATAGAAGGTCGTCAGAGGTGTATCCTCCGAATGTTTGAGATGCTCTTTGAAGAACAGACACAAGGCTGCATCAGAGAGTGTCAGAAAGAGATCATAGTCCGGATTGAAGCTGTAAGCGTTGCCCGGAAAGCTGCAAGTGAACAGCTCCAGCTGATTATAGGCAGAGCGTGAAGGCATGATGCCGCACTCATATAGTTTTGTTTCTATAAAGGAGGTGACAGGCGTTAATTTGTCCTGTGGACAACTGACAATAATGTTGAAGTTGGTGTTGACAAGCAGTTTACTGTCGGTAGCCAGAATATCAAGCACGGTTTCGATATCCGCTTTTGCAATCTTGTTCGATGGATCCGGCATGGAACCATGTCGTTTGGCCTTAGCCTGCAGTTTGCGTAGTAGTTTGCGTTGTGCCGGTATCTGAACCACCTGATTATAAATCACACAATCTGAAAAAGGTATCTCCGTGAGAAAGGCCAACAGGTCGGTGGCGATATGAAAGCCTCCTATGGTTGCAGGGAGATAGGGACGAATAAAATTGGGCAGGTCAATTTCATCCACGTCTACAAGAGGGAAAGATTTGACCACGCGGTCTCCAATTCTCAGATATTCATCCGTCGCCTTGAAATTCTGCATGGAGAATGGTCCTTTCTTGAAGCATACGGCCATGAAACGATGAAGGTATTCATTTACTTCTTCTTTGTTCAGTTTACGGTGCCGGATGCCTTTCTCCGTTAAGATGTCAGACACTTTGCTGACTTTTTCATGAAAGTCCATCCAGCGTTTGGGATCATATTTGATGAAAGAGCTATGGATCGCTTCTTGGGTGAGAATCAGAAAGGTTCGTATCTCGGTATATTCCCGTCCTTCAAAGAACTTGAAATAGCTGCGGGATAGAAACTCCATGTTATCGGTCATCTCATGGTGATACCACTGCCGGCTGAATACATCCTGTTTCTGGATAGCATAACCTTCGCCGAGTGTTTGAACTATATTAGCCAAAACATCTTGAAAAGCCGCATATTGCTCGGCATCCGTACACCACTGTTGCACCGGATTCTCCATTTCGAAGATAACGGAGCATTCGCCGGTTTTGGAGAAAAGCACCGTGTTAAGGTGTTCCCCCCGGCCGTCCTGCACGTCCTGCAATTGGGCGAAGAGTCCGTCAAATTGTTTTCGTTTTTGAACCATCATCATTCTTTTTCAATGGGTAAACAGATTGTTGTATATGATAATACCGTGATATCGATGCTTGGCATGAAGTCCTCCCCGCTGCTTGATATAAATGGTGATGAGTCCAATCAGCACCATGGCTATCATGGTAATGAATCCTGCCAATTTCCCCATCAGAATGGAAAACACGATGAAGCCGATGAACGACACACCAATGGCTCCGGCAGCCAATGTCAGGAATCGGCCTCTGATGCCCATCAGTTCCAATGGCTTTTGAAGTCCTTTGAAAACGGGATAACCTTCACGATAGATGTCCATAAGATCGTATTGAAAAGGAAGACGCCATACTCTTTTGCAAAGTGCATGAAATCTTCCTTTGGTCTGTTACTTGAAAAACAAGGGTAATGCTTCGGACATGGCGATGAAAGCCACACAGCCGCCGATGGTAAGCATGATGGTTTTCTTTACGTCTTGGTCTCCGTTCTGCATCTTGAAATAGACGTTGAACGCACCGACAAGCACGATGACCGCCGCTATGGCTTTCATCAGGTTGGACACGGGTGTCTGGTAAGACGAAATCTCCGAAGTAGCCTTGGAGAATCCACCGGCACCTTTGCTGCTTGCTATGGACTCTGACACACAGAAGGCCATCGTACAGCAAGTAACGACGACACGTTGGGCTAAACGATTGTTGAAAACTTTATCAAGGGATTTTCTCCCTTTTCTTTTAATCTGTTGCAACATAAATGATAGATGTAATCGTTAAACATTACGTTTCAGATTAAAGCAACAAGTGATAACAGATTAAAGAAACAGGTATTTGAATGATTTCTGAAATTACAGATAAAAATGTTCTGATATATGGAACGGGGAAAATGAATAAGGTGGCTGTTTGTCGTAATTTTAAGGTTATACTGCAGGTGTATATTCTTCCCACTTCACAGCCAGAGTTTGCCCCAGTACACTTTGGCTGCCTTTTTCGGCCAGCTCATTTGTCATAGGCAGAAGGTCTTCTACTTCAATACCGCCACTCATGGCGGGCTCTTCACAGGACGGATAGGTGGGCTCCTGGACCTTTTCTTTCGAGATACAGACCGGTTTGAACTGCTGAACTTCATCTGAGATGTCCACTTCTTCCTCTTCCGTCTGGGTATCTTGTGGTATATCGCCTTTCTTAAAATAGGTGTCATAAGCAATCATCCCCACATAGTAGATGATGTAGCAGATGATGATAAATGTGAGTATGTTTCCAAATGTCATATCTTATATGTTTTTAGTGAGACAGTATTTGTGCAAAGGTACATTAACCCGGTATGGTTGTCGCCCCAATTCAGGGTCAAACAGAAAGATGAAAACAAAGAGCCCTCTTTTAGATCGTTCCGGTCATTCTCAAAGTTGAAAATGAAGGCATTTGGCAGTCTGAGCCACCTACCGCATTTCTTTCATATTCAGAATCTGCATCACGAAAAGGAGCAAATCTAAGTCCCATCTTCAGACCGTTAACCTCTCGTCTGAAATGACGTTTGAAATCAGACAGGTAGTAGATGGTGTTACTTCCTTTCAGGACGATATACCCACAAGACTTCAGTTTAACGCGCAGACGGCTCCGATGTTTGTTGCTCACAACCTTGATGCGTGTAATCGGTGGCAAACCGAAAGTGACATGGGCCCGTTCTAGTCGGATCAAGGCTTTCCGTGACTTGGAGCGGAGACTACTTTCTTCATCGGCAGTACGCCGCAAGTTCAGTTCCTTTACAATACGGGAAACTGTGCGGTAAGATACCTTCGCTACTTTTGCCATCTCCCTGTAGGAATACTCGGTAAACATGGCGGTTATTACACTGACGGAGTCCTGTTGCCGGCCACTAAGCGGGTACTTTTTCAGTCCAAGTAATTTTGCTTTTTTGACGATAGACTTGCTGCCGATGTTCATTCTTTCGGCCAGTTCGATGTCTGAAAAAATGGAATAATAGTGCTTTAGTTGAGCCACCATATCCTCTGTCCAAATGATTTTTCTCATGATGATATGATTTTAGATAAGACTGTTCCGTCTCTTGATATATTCACGCAAATGTTCCGCGTTCTGTTCTATGAAAGTTCTGACTATGGCATTGAGAATGTCGGCTACTGACTTGTGATCGATGTCACAAGACTTCAAGGTCTCTGCAATGTCATCATCAATCCAATAGCCCTTACGACTGGCCTTCTTAACGAGATAACCGTAGCTGTCCAGATGCTGAAGAAAGAGCCTCCATTGGTCATTTCCTGTTTGGATTTCTTTCCCTTCAGTTTTTACCGTTTGCTGACCCTTTACCTCCTGAACTAAACCGTCTATTTCCGGCAGCTGCATGAGATCATCCACTGAAATGGTATTATTCTTTTCCATTGTTCTTCTCCTTTATAAAAATGTGATTGTAGATAAAATCAAATGCAGGGCTAATGATAATCTCTTGTGTTTTCATTAGATATAAGGTCGTATATCGGCGCATCTCTGCCCTATATTCCACCATAGGTGTTATCAAGCCATACTCGGAAAAACGCTTTGCCGTCATTCGCCATAACTCCAATTCCTCTTTCTTCCCAAAGCGCTTGTCGTGGCTGTTATCCACCAAGAAAAGTTGTGCCACATCCTTTGATATCTTGGTTCTTATCTTGTAGATAAACGAAATAAAGGTAGCGGTGGCATTTATGGAAGTCACTTCATACTGAAAGGGACAGATGATATAGTCCGAATTGGCGAAGATGGGAATCAGCCCTTGCTGAGTGAGATTACCGGGAGCATCAATGAGAATGATGCCCTGCATTTTCCGAAGGTTTGTTATTAGGTTTTGTACGTTCTGGACGTTGGCAATATTAAACGGCTGAATGTTATAAGGTATAGTTACATCCTTGTATTTCTGAAGGTCTGCCTTGCGTCTGAAACTGATAGTTTGTTGGACGTCACAGTCAATGACAAGAACCCTCTTCCTGTGAGCCACCAAATAATTGGCAAACAGCGTACATAGCGTTGTCTTGCCTACACCGCCTTTTTGATTGGCAAAAGTAATAATGATGTTGTCTTGCATATACGTTTACTCGTTGTAAAGTTTAAACAAACTCCTTTTTGGTAGGCCAATTATGAGAGGAGTTGGGCCCCAGAACAAGTAAACGTTGATGATGTACCAGTCATCTTGCACCTAAAGTGATCAACTATTAGTACAAAGATACGATATATCAATGATATAATTGCACAAAGACGTTATTAAATATTGGAATAAAAAGCACAGAATCGCATTAAAATGTCATCAAATTGATGTAATCTGCAATTTTTTTGACGATTTTTCAAGATTTATGGGGTACTATCAGGAATTATTGTTATCTTTGTAAATATAAGTTGAATTATATCAAATTATTAGACCGATGGAAACGACAAAAGATATTAATAGACTGAAAGTTGTGTTAGCGGAGAAAAAGCGCACAAACAAATGGTTGGCAGAGCAGTTGGGAAAAGACCCTGCAACTGTTTCAAAGTGGTGTACTAATACTACTCAGCCAGGATTAGAAACTCTCTTGAATATTGCCAAAGTACTTGAAGTAGATGTGAAAGAGCTTTTGAATTCATCGAAATCTGATGTAAAGTATATAAAAGTAGAATAGAGACATTATGGAAGCAGAGAATTACATATATAATATGTCATTCACAGCAGGTGCCGCTATGATGAATGAAACTCATGCCGTAGCTGGAGCCTTATTGGAATGTGATGGCGATTGGGAACGCACAAAAGAGAAAATTTTCAAAGAGAATTTAATGAATAAAGACAAAGCATCTTCTAATCAAAGATATTTTGTACTAATGAAACAGCGATTGGAATCACTCAACAGTGCAGAACTTCGTATGCTCGTAAATTCTACTGTTGCTATCCGTAGATTGCTAGTACTTCTTGCTATTTGCAAAGCACATGCATTTATCTATGACTTTATAGCAGAGAACGTGCGCGAATGTTTTTACAATATGCAGGAAAAAGTCACACATGCCTCATTTAATGAATTTTATAATGAAAAGAAATACGAGCATCCTGAATTGGAAAAAGTTACAGAACAGACTGTGGCTAAAATGCGGCAGGTCATCTTCCGAATATTGGAACAAACAGGACTTATTGAATCTGTCACAAATGGAGAAATTCGTCGTCCCTATCTTACGGAAGAACTTGAGAAGCTCATAGTAAAGGATGACGCCAAGTGGTTATCCATCTATCTTTATTCAAATATAGAAATAGCTAATCTTCATGACTTATATGCATAACCAAACGATCAACATAGATACACTTTTTGATGGTGTATTTAATAAGTTAATCTCACCTGAGTTCGGGAAAAATTTAGGTGGAGAACTTCCTTTATATATTCAACCAATCCCATCAGATAAACAATCTGAAGTAGATGGTCAGATAAAACGACTCACAAATCGTTTGAGTAAAAAAGGAATAAAATCCTTATCCATCAATCTGTACGATTTATGTATGGAGATATTAACGGAAGAAGGTGTGCTTGAAACGATACTTGAGGAGGAAGCAAATATTTCACCAGAAGATATTGTAGCTACTCTTGATAGTGTGCTGGATATCAAATCCATAGTCATTCCACGAATACATGAAGCTATTACCAACTCAACCCCTTCATTTGTATTCATTAGTGGCGTAGGAAGTATTTATCCTTTTATTCGCTCACACGGAATATTAAACAATATTGATGAACTTACCGATGATTGCAATTTGGTAATGTTCTTTCCTGGAGACTATAACAATTTACAGTTGAAACTCTTTGGCAAAATCTCAGATGAGAATTATTACAGAGGTCACAACTTGAACGAAATAAAAGATATTTAAGGCATGAGACAGGAACTTATTTACAAGAAAGACATTAATCGTCCAATTAATGGTGTTATCAAGGCTGATAGTAAAACTGAACTAGCTAATGAAATCACCGAGTATGTAATCACAGCTGAACAGCAACAACCTAAGTTATTACCTGCTCTTTTCCGCACTTTAGTTCCGGGAGGAAGACCAACATGTGTTTGGATTTCCGGTGACTTCGGTAGTGGTAAGTCTCACCTTTTGAAGATTCTTTCTTACGTGCTAGAAAACGAATTAGTCGTTGACGGATGTAAATGTGCAGAAATCTTTGCAGAAAAGGCAGATACTGATTTTGAACTCGAAGGTGATATTCGTCGAGCTTGTACTATTCCAACCGAGAGTGTACTATTTAATATTCAAGAGAAACTCGATGGTGTTGCTAAAGGTGGTATAGACCCTGTGTTAAATATATTCTTGAAAGAATTTAATCGCAAGATGGGCTTCGATGATAAGAAACCTGAAATTGCAGAAATTGAGCGTTATTTCAATAGCAATGGTAAATTTGATTATTTGAAGCAGGAATTTAAATCTCGTTTTGGCGAAGAATGGGAAGATGCCCGCAAGTCAATATTGCTCAAACTCCAGAAGTTAGCCGAAATTATGGCAGATGTTGAAGGCGTTTCAAAAGATACTGCTTACCAGAATATTCAGGCTCAGATAAAGAACTATAAACTTGATATTGATGGCTTTGTAAAGCTAGTCAAGGAGCATTTAGATAGACAACAGCCAGGCACTCGTTTCATATTCTTTGTTGATGAAGTTGGACAGTTTATCGGTAAGGATGTTCATCGTATGCTTAGTTTACAAACTATAGCAGAAGGCCTTATTGATAAAACCGATGGACGTGCTTCTGTTTTCGTTACTTCACAGATGGACATAGATGCCACTCTTGGCGATTTAGAGAAGCAACAGAAATATGACTTTTCTCGTATTCAAGGTCGTTTCACTACTCGCATCAGTTTGACAAGTGCCAATGCCGACGAGGTTATCCAGCGTCGTCTTCTTGAAAAGAAAGACGAGTCCCAAAAACAGTTATGTCAGGTTTTTGAAGATCAAAGAAACATCATCAAGAGCCAATTTAACTTTGGTGATAACAGTCAATTTAAGACCAACTATAAAGCTGCAGACCAATTTGCTATGGACTTCCCTTTTATGGATTATCAGTTCGACCTGCTTCAACGTTCTATCCTTGAATTAAGCAAGAACAATGCGTTTAGTGGTACTCAGCAGTCAGTAGGTGAACGTTCTCTTTTGACTATTACACAAGAAGTTGCCAAGGCATATAAGGATAAAGACTTAAATCAGATTGTTCAATTTAGTGATATGTATGAGGGTATCCGTGGTATTCTTCAAACAAAGATACAATCAGATATTCAACAAGCAGAACGTACTCTCGATGATGAATTAGCTGTAAGTGTACTTAAAGCTTTGTTCCTCATTAAATATGTAAAAGGTTTCCCTTCTACTACAGACAATATTACTAAGATAATGTTACCAACTCTTGATACGGACTTCCCTGAATATAAGAGCCGCATACAAGAAGCATTGAATAAGTTGGTTCGTACATCATATATTGAAAAAGGTGCAGGTGATGAATACCACTACCAAACCAACGAAGAAAAAGATATTGAGACTGAAATTAAGAACGAGGACATCGCTCCGGATGCTATCAATAATGAATTAAAGAAGATGTTTCGTGATGAAATCTTCTCTGACTCAAAAATCAAACTTTCTGCTAACAAAATTTTCTCTTATGGTAGAATGGTAGATGAACAGCAGGATGGTCGTGATGCCGAGATGTATATTCACTTCATCACTCCACTTAATGTAAGTGTAAGCACCGATCCACAGTCTATGATGATGTATTCTATGGGACACTCAAACCAATTGTGTGTGGTTCTAGGTGAAGATAAGTATATGTCTGAAGACCTTGCAATGTTCAAAAAAGCAGATAAGTGCCTTACACGTATGCTTTCAGGGCAAAGTAACAACTATCGTCAACAAATAGTTACTGACAAACGTCGTGTTAATGCTCAACGCCGTACTACAATTGTAGAACGATTGACAAATCTTACAAAGAATGCACGTCTTTACATGGCAGGTCAGGAACTGACTGATATTCGTTCATCAGAACTCAAGACTCGTTTGAATGATGGAATGTCACGTCTTGTAGAGATTGTATATCCTAACTTGAAGATGCTCACTATAGAATATGACGACTCTATGCTTCGTAGCATCATTGATAACACAAGTACAGGAATATTTGGTGATGAAATGGATAACTGTATGGTTGAGATATTCAACTGGATTAATCGCAACAAGCAGATGAGTGTTCGTACTAAAGCAAAAGATTTGGTCGAATACTTCAAAACTAATTCGTATGGTTGGTACGAGGTTGCTTCTCTTTGCATCTTGGCCAAACTCTATAAGATGGATAAGATTTCGTTCCGTAGCAATGGTAGCATTGTGGCAGATAAAGATTTATACACCAACATTACTAATGCCAATCAGCAGGCTGTCCTTATCGTTGATATAGAGGAAACCATTACCAACTCTCAGGTAGCAAAACTCAAGAGTCTCTATAAAGACTTCTTCGAGGATGAAAGTTGCGCAGCTCAGAGTGCGAAAGATATACATAGTGCATTTATTGAACGTATCAGCAAGGAGATAGACACGCTAAAATCTATCACGTTTGCCAATCGCTTTGACTTCGTGAAACCTCTTGATGAAATTATCCCTATGCTTGAACAGTTGAAAGGTAATGTTTATCCGGGACTTTACAACAAAACGGCCAAGATAGAAGATGCTATAGACCGCAAGGTGGATAAAGTAGATGTGATCAGTCGGTTTGTGACAGGCAAACAGTTTGATATCTTTAAACGTATCGATGTATTGAAAAAAGGAAATCAAGCAAACCTTTCTTATGTAACTGTTGAATTGAAAAATACACTCGATGAGATATATCAGTCTGCTACTCCTTGGAGCATGATGATAAAGGCTAAAGAAACGCTTGATGCCATTTCTGCCGAAATTAAGGAGAAACAAGAATCTGCGAGTAAAGAAGTAGAAGAACTACTTGAGAAAAAGTTGCAGTCTTTGATAGCAGTACCTTCTTATAATAGCCTGGAAAAGAGTCAGCAACAGCAGATTATAGTCATGTTTGATGTTCTGAAAGTTAAGGTCAAAGAAGAACGATACATCGGTAACATGATTGCTCTGAAAGGTGATGTAAATAAAGCTTATGATAAATGTATAGAGTCTATCAACCGCTGGATAGATGAGAAACAAGAGGAAGAACGTCGCCGTCAACAAGCTGCACAGCAAACTAGTAGTGGAAAAGTCACATCTCCTTCTACGCAGTCACGAGTTATACACAAGGTTGTTAAAAAGGAAAGGGCTATGAATATCCAGTTTGAGAAACAGGTGCTTGAAACTAAAGAAGATGTAGAAAAATATATTTCTGCATTGAAGGAACAGTTAATGCACTACATTGACCAGAACAATAACATCATGTTGAACTAATACCATTTTGAAATGAATAGAATCGAAGCCGAAAGAAGACTCAAACAAATATTTGGAATTGAACATTTCTATGATGAACAATGGAAAGCCATTGAAAGAATACTCAAGGGTGAAAGAATTCTTATGATAGAGCGCACTGGGTTTGGTAAGTCTTTATGTTATCAATTTCCTGCAACACAATTTGATGGAATCACTGTTATATTTTCACCGCTCATTGCACTAATGCGTGACCAAGTGAGAAGTTTAAGCAAGATAGGTATACCCGCAGCTTATATAAATTCTGAACAGTCACCCGAAGATAATACCAAAGTCATTAGCGATGCTTTAAAAGGTCTTATTAAGATTTTGTACATAGCACCGGAGCGACAAGAAAATCAGGAATGGATTGAAGCGACAAGAAAAATGGACCTTTCTATGGTGGTAATCGATGAAGCACACACCATATCTACTTGGGGACATGATTTTCGTCCGGCTTTTAGGCGTATCATCAATTTAGTACAATTGTTGCCAGCAAAATTGCCAGTACTCGCAACAACCGCAACTGCTACAATAAAAGTGCAACATGACATTGAAAAACAGATTGGTGGAAATCTAATAACAATAAGAGGGAGTTTGGTAAGATCCAATTTCTATCTTCAAGTTATTCGCGTAAAATCTGAAGATGAAAAAATGGTTTGGCTAGCAGCTAACATTAATAATTTAAATGGGACAGGATTAATCTACTCTGGAACAAGAGTAGATACTGAATTATATGCAAGATGGTTACAGTTTGCTGGAATTAATGCCATCGAATATAATGCCGGGTTTGATGCTGATACACGAAAGGAAATTGAACATGGACTTATGGCGAACAAATACAAGTGTGTGGTGTCTACAAATGCTCTAGGTATGGGTATCGATAAACCTGATATCAGATTCATTATTCATACACAAATACCTTCATCACCAATTCACTATTACCAGGAAATTGGTCGAGCTGGTAGAGACGGACAACCTACAAGAATCATTCTATTCTTTAATGAAACAGAGTCAAGAGATGAGACCTGTCCTGTCGATTGTCTTTTACCAACATCTTTTATCGAAAATTCTCGTCCTTCTATAAGAAAATATGACAGAGTAATTGACCTAATTAAGCAAGAGCCTTTATCAGAGCGTGAAATTATAAAGAAAGCGAACCTAAAGCAAACTCAAGCTAGGGTTATTAAAGCGGATCTTATAGATCAAGGCATAGCAAAGGAAGTTTTATATGGCAAATCTAAAAAACTGGAATACCAGTTTAATGCCCCAAATCTCAATACTGGTAAATTTGAAGAATTAAGAGAGGCAAAAACGAATGATTTACAAGCTATGGTAGGCTATGTATATACAGAATTACCTCGAATGAAATATTTGTGTTCGTTTCTGGACAGCGATGAACTAACAGTGTATGAGAACTGTGACAACACAACCCTACAGAAAATCGCAATAAAACCCAATATCGAGATGGAAAATAAGTTGGAAGAATTCCGTGACACTTTTTTCCCTGTACTTGAACTTGCAGAAGTGACAACGAAAAAAAGCTTTGGAATCAAAATAAAGATTCCAAGCCCAGATGTTATCGAGATTATAAAGAATGATGAAACTCATTCATACAAAGGCCGCATCAACTATAACGATTTTGACAGTAATGATCAACAAATTATCAGAGAAATAATGATGAAGCACAATGCATCTGCATCAAGACTTACTGATGGTTATGCTGCGTCCTACTACGGAGTATCTAGTGTAGGAAGCGCCTTGCATAGATCAAAGTATGAGAAAGGTGGAGATTTCCCCGATTTTTTACTAAAGAAAGCTTTGTCCGTTTTTGGTAAAAAATACCGTAGTATAAAATTTGATATGGTTTTATATGTTCCTCCCACTCATTCTGGAGATTTGGTGAAGAATTTTGCAACCAAATTTGCTGTAATTTTAAAACTACCAATCTGTAATGAGTTAGTCAAGACAAGAACCACAAATGAACAGAAGATATTTCAGAATACATATAGTAAACGTGACAATGTAGCCGATGCATTCAACATCAATGAGAATTTAGTAAAAGGTAAAACGATTATTCTTATTGATGATATTTTTGACAGTGGTGCAACACTCGAAGAAATCGGCAAACAACTTACAATGTGTGGTGCAAAGTACATTGTACCATTAGTAATAGCAAAAACAGTAGGAGGTACATTATGATAAAACAAGAATTAACATATTGGGTAACACTTGCTTTAATGCCCAAAATGTGGACTAAGAGAAAAAATGAAATATATGTAAAATGCTTTACTCATGTACCACAAATATCAATAATTGATTTGTTTGAGAATAAAAAATGTTGGAGCGAACTTGGACTATCCGAAATAGAAATTACACAAATGACGGAAGCATGTAATCAATTGGCAAACAATTCATTTCTGGTTGAAGAGCTGCAAGATCAGGGCTATCATATAATACCATTACGCTCGGACAAATACCCAAAGACTCTCAAGAAAAACCTTGGGACTAGTGCTCCTACTGTTCTATTTGCGAAAGGAAATCTAGCCCTATTGCAACAGCCATCTGTAGCTATAGTTGGTTCTCGGAAAGCAGATGGAATCTCACTTACATTTACCGATAATGTAGCTAGAAAAGCAAGTTCAGAAAGAAAAGTTGTAGTGAGCGGTTTTGCAAAGGGTGTGGATCGTCAGGCACTGGACTCTTCATTAACAGCAAATGGTCAAAGTATAATTGTTCTTCCTCAGGGCATAACAACATTCGCTTCTGGCTTTAAACAATACTTCAAGCAGATAGCACAGGGTAATATTCTTGTTATCAGTACTTTTGCACCAAAAGCTCCTTGGCGTGTAGAATTTGCAATGGCTAGAAATTCAACTATCTATGGTTTGGCATCAGAGATATATGTAGCTCAAAGTGATGATAAAGGTGGTACGTGGTCTGGAGTCGTAGACGGATTGCGCAAGCAACGAGCAATCTGTGTACGCTGGCCTGAGAAAGGTGAAAAAAATGCCAATATACTTCTAGTTCAAAAAGGTGCAACAGCTGTAGACCTAATGGGTAACACCATAAATATAGCTCCAGAGAATGCCAAGACACCGGAACAAGCAGAAAAGGAGAATATAAATGTCAAGGTTTTGAATTACTTGACAAAAAATGAAAAGGCAACCTCTAAAGATATTCTTGGTATATTGAATGTTGATTGGACTGATAGCAAGATGAAAAAATATCTTGGAACTATTAGAGATGTTGAGAAAATAATGATTAAAAACCGAGTATACTATCAGTTAAAGGGAAAGGTTTCCAATGATCTTTTCTCTAGTTTTGAATAGAAAAAGAATAAGATATGCCAGCAAATACAGCCGCATTAAAAACATTCGCACAGCAGACACGTGCAAAACTGCTTTTGTTAATACAGACTAAACTCCGGTTTGTGCTTAAAGCAGATTCTGCTGAATTACGCGGATTCGAGACTCAAATAGATAAGCTTCGCAAAGAAATTGCAAGCAAAACAGAAAAGAATGTTGTAGAGGAAGTAGCCTACACATGGTTCAACCGTGTAATGGCCTTTCGCTTCATGGATGCTAATGGTTATAATGCTCCAAAGGTAGTTTCCCCTGCTTCAGGACAAACCCGTCCAGAGATATTGCAGGACGCAATGGGTGGGACTATTGATGATGAATTGAAGCTCTCTGACGAAGAAAAAATCCTACCAGAGGCAAAACTCTATCGTCGTCTTTTGATTGCTGTATGTAATCAGAAAAACAGTGCTATGCCTTTCCTTTTTGAGCGTATTGCCGACTATTCTGAACTGCTATTGCCTGATGATTTGTTGTCTGAACAGAGTTTTGTGACAGATATCCGTAATGGAATGAGTGACGAAGATTGCCAGAATGTGGAACTTATGGGCTGGCTCTATCAATTCTATATTGTTGACCGAAAGGCTGATGCCGAGGTAAAAAAGACAAAGAAAGGCGGACTGAAGAGTGATGAACAGGCAGCTGCCACGCAGTTGTTTACTCCTCACTGGGTGGTACGCTATATGGTTGAGAACTCGCTGGGTAAGATTTGGATGACATTACACCCAGAAAGTAGTCTTATCCATGAAATGCCTTATTATATCCAATCACCAGAAGGACAGACTGACCCAATACCTGAAGACATACGCCAAGCTTCTGATATACGTTTCATTGACCCTTGTATGGGTAGTGGTCACGTATTGGTATATGCTTTCGACTTGTTCACTAAGATGTATGAGGAAGAAGGGGAAATGCAAAAGGACATTCCGGGTCTAATCTTGACCAATAATATCTTTGGTATCGATATTGACCCTCGTTGCTATCAGTTGGCAAGTTTTGCCTTGACGATGAAAGCTCGTGCTTATTATAGCAGATATTTGCGTCATACAGTTCAGCCTAATGTGATTGCCCTTAAAAATATAGATCATGGAACAATAGAATCGGCAGGTAGCTGGGACGAAAAGTCTCTTATGTGGCAGTTTGAAAATGTAGATACAATTGGTTCTTTGCTAAAGGTTACACCTGAAGAATGCGCAGCTATCAAGGTAGAGAGTGGTTTGTTTGGCATAAACCAAAAGCTATTGAAGAAACAAGCTGAATTTCTTTCCAGCGCCTATCATTGTGTAGTTACTAATCCTCCTTATTTGGGAAAAGGAATGGGGGACTCTCTAAAAAGATACGTGGAGTTAAACTACCCAAATACCAAAGGTGATATTATGGCTTCTTTTATGGAAAGAGGATTAGAACTAACTTGCAACATGGGGAAAGTTGCTTTAATAAATCAAGATAGTTGGATGTTCACTGTTTCATATAAACAATTTAGAGAGACTCTTTTGAAATCTAAAGTCCATATTGAAAGTTTGGTACATCTAGGACCACATGCTTTTGCTGAAATCGGTGGAGAGAAAGTTAAAACTACCACATTTGTTTTTGGTAACTACCCATCCTCAAATAAAGGTTGCTATATAAGTGTTTATGATAGTAAATATTATTATCAAAAGGAACAATTAACATTAGAAGCTATAAGGAATCGCAACTGTGGTTGGTTCTATATTGTAGGCCAAAATTCATTTGAAAATATTGAAGGCAATCCGATTAGCTTCTGGGGAAGCGAGAGTATATATGAAACCTACTCAAGGAATCGTTCATTATCTGCGGTTTGTAGGCCAACCCCTGTGTTGGCCTACAAACCGCAGATAATGAACGATTCCTCCGCCTATGGTTTGAGGTCGAACAAAGCCGAATAGGTTTTGGTTTCAAAGATGCCGCGTCAGCTGCTTGCTCAGAAAAAAAATGGTTCCCTTACAATAAAGGAGGGAATAAAAGAAGATGGTATGGGAATCATGAGCTAGTTGTAAATTGGGAAAACGATGGAATTGAATTGAGAAATTTCAAAGGTGCAGTAATACGAAATCCTTCATTTTACTTTCGTTCTTGCATATCGTGGGGATTAATATCAGGGCCTCTCTTTAGATATTTTCCTCAAGGTTTTATATACGATGTTCAAGGAATGAGTTGTTTCTATGAAACAAATGACCAAATTTATAAGGAAATAGCTTGGCAAAATACGAAAGTCTTTAACGAAGCGTCCAAAATAATAAGTCCTGCAGGCCACATTCAAATAGGTGAAATTGGCAATATGCCTTGCTGTGACAATGAGCCTGAAGGAATAAAAGATGTTGCTGAAATGAATATTGAATTAAGTAAGTACGATTGGGACGCACACGAAACAAGTTGGGATTTCCGAACCAATGAATTGGTGCTTATAAGGAATTCATTCTTAGAAGAAGAACAACTAACGACAAACTTCAAGCTGTCGCTATTGGTAGAAGAGTACCAAGGTATTTGGGAGCAACGCTTTATGCAGCTCCATGCAAACGAAGAAGATCTCAACCGCCAGTTCATTGAAATCTATGGATTGCAAGACGAACTTATTCCTGATATTCCACCTGAAGAAATTACGATCCTTCAAAAAGGTGAGATTAGCTTTGAAGATGGAACAGGACTCGGAGAAAACGATCCATACCTTGTAATCCACAACCGCAAGATGGTGTGGCATCATGATGTGATTATGAAGCAACTCATCAGTTACCTTGTAGGCTGCTATATGGGCAGATACTCCGTAGATAAGCCCGGACTTATCATTGCAAGTCAAGGAGAAGATTTGAATTGTCTCGGACTTGATGTAGAAGGTCTCTGTAGTAGTTTCAACAACACATTAGCGATTGATGATGATGGCATTATTCCATTCATTCAAGAGCCAGACTTCTTTGCCGACGATATGACAGAGTGCATCCAATTGGCTATCAGAAAGCTCTTTGGTGAAGCCAACTACTACGAAAACTTAAAATACATCAATGATACATTAGGTTGTGAGCTTCGTGAATACCTATTCAAAGACTTCTATGCAGACCATGTTCAGATGTACTCGAAACGACCAATCTACTGGCTTTTCTCATCTAAGATGGGCGACAAGAAAAAGAAAGGATACTTCAAAGCTTTGGTCTATATGCACCGAATAGAGAATGATACATTATCTAAACTTCATGCCGACTATGTGCATCCATATCTTGAAAAAGTAGAAATGCAACTTAAAGAAGCTGAAGATGAAACTACTCGCGATGACTTGAGCACAACTCAGCGCAACAAAGCCCTAAAGCGTGCCGATGAATTAAAAGACAAAGTACGTGAGGTGAGTGCCTACGAGCAACAATTGGTTGAAATGGCAAGTCACCGCTTAACCATCGACTTAGACGACGGTGTAAAAACCAACTATCCAAAATTTTATCCATTGGTAGAACCTATCAAAGGATTAGAAAGCAATGAAGAATAAATTAAAATGCAAATGACAAGTAGATATTCAAATACTAACGATTTGGGTGTATCCATTCTTAATCTTTGTATATCAAAGAATTTCGGATGGATCTGTCGCAATACGACAAACTCGGATGTTGGAATAGATGCAACTATTGAACAAGTTATAAATGGACTGCCAACAGCTAAATATATATCCATTCAACTAAAAACCGGTTTGGGAAATGTACAAATAGATAAGAACTGCAATTTCACATACTATATTGACAATATTCATTATGAATACTGGCTATCGTCGAGTGTGCCTGTAATATTAGCATTATGTGATCCTGAGAAAGAAATAATTTATTGGGAATTAGTTAAGAAACATAATATCTCAAAAACTGATAAAAAACACAAGATTGCTATACTAAATACACATCAACTCAATAAGGATTCATTAAATGAATTAAATACTATAGTCGATACTTATCAATCAGATTTCATACTGTCAGAATCAGATAAAGATGATATATACGACACTGAGTATTGGGAGGAACTTCTTGGTAATTGCGCTGAAGCCATATCAAATAGTACACTAGTATTTAATCAACTTGATAATAAATATAAAAGTCATAATGAGTCTATGACTAAATTTATTGACCAAAACAAGAGTGGTATAGATAAATCAACTTCAAACAAGCAAGTATCAAAACATGCAAAAGCATTTAAATTAGCTATAGATATATGTAAAACACAATTTAAAAGTCAGATTCCAATTATTAGGAATACACATATTGAAGCTATTAGATTGGCAGAACATGCACTAAGCAAAGCAATTGATATGCCTTGCGATATTATCCAATATATTCAAATAGCCTTGAATGGTGAGCTCAATACCATTGAAAGTTTAATTAAATTGTCTAAATATGGAGCTGAGAAGTATTCAAACACTTCTTCTCCTACATTTGAATTAAGGCAATCAGAGCATTCTTTTGCATTAGTTCTTCAGGAATTTACTGCCGAATTAGAATGTATTGTATTTTGGATAAAGAAGTTAATTAATACACTTGAGAATTCTAATTAAAAGAATAAAGAAGTTATGACAAAATACGAAATATACAAGTTGCTATATAGCACAGAAACATCGCGAATAGAACGTACTGTGAGCACCGGTGATATGGATAAGTTTCAAGAAGCCATCTGTGCATTTAGTAATGATATGTCAAACTCACGGCAGGATGGATATCTCATCATAGGTGCCAAAGATAATGGGGAATTGTCGGGACTAAAAGTTGATGACAACCTTTTCAAGAAAATCTCCGGTATTCGTAGTGATGGTAACATTCTGCCAATACCTATGATGACTTGCGAACGATACGAATTGGACGGTGGTGATTTACTTATCGTAGAAGTACAACCTTCATTCTCTACTCCTGTTCGCTACAGAGGAAGAACATTCATCCGCATAGGCCCACGTAGGGATATTGCAACCATAGATGAAGAACGTATCCTTTCAGAAAAACGTATGAGTAATATGGCTACTTTTGATGCTTCGCCTTGTTATAANGCAACNATCAATGATATTTATCTCGACATTATAAAGAATGAATATATTCCTAAAGCAGTAGATACAGAAGAATTAGAAAAAGATACGAGAAATATAGAACAGCAAATGGCTTCTTTAGGGCTATACGATATAGAGCATAATTGCCCAACGAATGCTTGTATTGTATTATTCGGAAAAAGTCCGAAACAATTCTTATATGGAGCATATCTGCAATATGTACGTTTTATAGGTCTAGATAAGGGAACAGAAATTGAGGATGATAAGCCATTCTATGAATGTCTTACCAAAATGATGCCTAAGTTGGAAGCTTTTATAGACTATGGAGTAGTGAAGACTCGCCCAGTGGCTGTTAGTACTCTCAGAGAAAAAAATCAGTCGAATTATCCTAAAGACGCACTAAGAGAGTTGGTCCTGAATGCTTGTATGCACCGCGATTACCAGTCGAATATGCCCACACGCCTTTATCAGTTTACCGACCGTATAGAAATCATGAATCCGGGTGGACTATATGGCAAAGCTCGTCCTGAAAACTTTCCTGATGTGAACGACTATCGTAATCCGATTATTGCACAGGCTTTGAAAGTAATGGGCTACGTAAATATGTTCAATCGTGGGGTAAGTCGTGTAAAAAGCATGATGATTGAAAATGGAGGTAAAGAACCAATATTTAATATTGATAAGATAACAGCTTTTGAAGTGACAAGTTATTCGGCTCTTGACGATACTGATCTACAAGGTGATAACGAGGATTTTCCTAAGATATTTCCTAAGATGTTTCCTAAGATATTTACCAAGTTAATACCAAGTTGTTTTCAAGGAAGCGAGGTAAAGAATATTGAAATAATTCTGAAGAGTTTGAATGAACCTAAATCGGCTAAAGAACTTGCATCGATAATGTCTTGTTCTACTCGAACTTTGAAAGACAAGTATTTAGATAAGATGTTACAAGCTGAGGTTATTGTCATGACTATTCCTGACAAGCCTAGTAGTGGTAAACAAAAATACAAATTGGTAACAGATTAACGATATCATTTAAACGAAAGGAAAAATACAAAGCTGCATGAACATTTGGATTCCTATTAAACAACAAGTCTATAAATGTAGACAAATAATTAGGAAATGGTTTCCTGAAAATAAAAATGAGGTTACTAAATCACTTTATACTCCATTATCTCCTACAGATAGTGCGGAGGATTGTGATGTTTACTTAGAAGCTCTTTCCTGGGCTTTATCTAATAAAAAACGAATAAAAAATATTGCCATATCGGGTCCTTATGGGTCTGGTAAAAGTAGTATTCTCCAAACATTCATAAAGAAAGAAGAACAACAATCACTCAATAATAGGAAATGGTTTTCAAAAGCGAACCATTTCCTTAATATCTCTTTAGCAACTTTTGAACCACCAAAAGAAGAAGATAATGATAATAAAAAAGTAAATGGAGCGAATGCCCATTCTACTAATAATGATGTCCAACGATTAATAGAATTAAGTTTATTACAGCAACTTTTTTATCGTGAGACTAATGCTAAAACACCAGATTCAAGATTAAAAAAGATTCAAAGGCAAAAATCATGGAAGCTATTAATCCAAACCATAGGCACTATGGCTTTTGCTCTTTCAATCATAACCCTATTTATACCTAACGAACTTGATACATTTTTTAATTTTGAAGGTGGTATATTCTCAAGCACTATTGCAAAATATATTGCACTGGTTGCTTGTATAGTAATATTATTCTTCATTATTTATAAATCATCTCGCTCAATAATTGGTCTTTCTATTAAAAAATTAAACTTACAAGGAGCCGAGATTGAAATTGATAAAAGTATTAGTAAATCAATTCTTAATAATCATATTGATGAGATTATTTACTTCTTTGAAGCGACAAACTACAATGTAGTTATCATTGAGGATTTAGACAGATTTGGGGATTCGGAGGTATTTACAAAGCTACGTGAAATCAATCTTCTTATAAATAATTCAAAGAAAATTAATCGAGATATTGTTTTCATATACGCTATAAAAGATGATATGTTTCAGGATAAGGATAGAGCAAAATTCTTTGATTATATGCTTCCTGTTATTCCTATCGTAAACTTCTCAAACTCTGGAGACAGATTAAAAAAGATGTTAGAAGGTTCATCTACAAAAATAGACAATGATTTAATTGATGATTTATCATTGTTTATTGATGATATGCGCCTTTTATACAATATAATGAATGAGTTTCATGTATATGAAGCAAAGATAAGCAAGCAACTTGACATGAATAAGCTGTTAGCCATTATTGTTTATAAGAACTTATACCCAAAAGATTTCACAGAACTCAGTGAAAATTCAGGAGTTTTATTTAATACAATAAATAGTAAAAATAAATATATTCAAGAAACTATTTCAGAAATAGATAATCAAATAAAATCATTAGAGGAGAAGATTAAGATATCAGAAGAACATTTTAATATTAGTATTATTGAACTACGAACTATATATAATTGTAAAGTTGCTGAAAGAATTGGTTCTAACTTTAGTGCTTTTAAAGTCAATGGTAATAGATATACAATATCAGATTTTACTACAGATGTTTTATTTGACATAATTAAGTCAGGACGAGTGGAATATTATTTTGAGGATTGGAATAATAATAGCAATTCACATAGTGTCATTTCCTATAATTTCCATGAGTTAGAAAAAGATGTTCATCCTTCATTGACTTATAATCAACGTGAGGCTATCATTTTAGATAAGAAAGATATAAATCGACTAAAAAAAGAACTAGAACAATTAATCACAAAAAAGGGAATTATAAGAAAAAGCAAATTAAAGGATATAATTTCAAGCAAGCAAATTACGATAGAATCAAAAGAGGATAAAGAGAAAGAATTAATCGATATACTATTAAGAAATGGGTATATAAATGAAAATTATTTAGACTACATTTCAATCTTCCACGAAGGTGCGCTCTCAAAAACGGATTACCAATTCTTGATTAATGTAAAGAGAGAATTGGAACCTCAGTTTGATTATGTTCTAAATAAGAAAGATGAACTCCTTAAACGTATCAATAGGTATACTTTTGAAAAGGAATGTATCTTAAACTTTGATATTGTGGATACTCTACTTGAAAATAGTTATAAAGATAAAATAGATGTTTTATTCAAACAACTTGCAAATGAGCATGAACAAACACTCAAATTCATAAATGAATACATTGATAGAAGTAAAGTTCAAGGGATATTTATAAATAAATTGTGTTCATATTGGCAAAACCTATGGAGATATATACTATTAGAATCAAGCTATACTGATGAAAGAAAAGAACAGTATTTTCTATTAATATTGAAGTATGCAAACCTCAAAGATCTTGTAAGGATATTTAATAAGAATGAATCTTATATAGCAAACTACCGTGATTTCTTTATTATCGATATGGATGATAAGGTGAGACTAGAGCTGGTAGAATCTTTAGGAATCATTTTCAAAACAATTAATTCCAAATCCCCCAAAGGAGACTTACAATTTCTAATGGATAATTATTATTATGAGATTAACAGAAAAATGCTGAAGGTGATAATCCCAGAAGAGAAATTTGACTTAGAAGAATTCAATACAAAGAACTATTCTTATTTAAGGAACTCTGGTTTAAATTCAATAGTGGATTATGTTGAAGAAAATATAAATAGCTACGTTGAAGAAATATTAATTGGAATAGAAGATAATACTAAAGAGGATATTGAATCATACACCCTTCTTTTGAATAATTCAGACTTACATTTAGAGTTAAAGGAGAAACTTATAAAAAAAACAGATACTATTATTAGTGATATATCCACTATTGATGGTTTGGATGAAGCTCATTTATTATTCCAAAATTCAAAAATTGAACCAACATGGGAAAACGTTCAATATGTGTTTGTAAAAGACAGTAATATTCTGCCTGAGACTGTTATTGCTTTCTTGAATAGGGAAAGCAATGCAATAGAACTGTCAAAAAATAGAATGACCTCTGAACCTAATGAAGAAGGTATCGAAATATATAGCAAATTATGCAATGCGATAATTCATGGAAAGAATATTAGTGATATATCATATGGACTATTGTTAAAATCAATTCCATGGTGTTACAATAGCTTTGACGCTAGCTTAATACCCTATGAAAGGATGAAGGTCTTAATAGAAAAAAATATGGTGAATAGAGTTATTGCTAGTTATAATTATTTACAGCAGAACTACAAGGGCCTAAACGTTCAGTTGATTGAAAAAGACCCCAATAAATTCATTGAACAATTGGACCAATTAGTAGTAGATTTATCAGATATGGAGCTTCTTCTTAAATCTTCAAAACTCAATAAAGAAATGAAATTTCAGTTCATAAACTCAGCTGATGATAGCATCATTATTAACAGCAACGTTAATTCAAGATTTGTATTGGATAACGTGTTATTGGATGCAAGAAAATATTCTATATGCGAATCTTTACATATTCAATTGATAAATAGGAAAGAACTTCCTGTAACTGAAAGGATAAACTTATTTTTACTAATCCATAGTAGCTTAAATAATGAAGAGATAAACTCATTCTTGATATCATTAGGCTTTCCATATGATGAAATAACAAATCATAAAAAATCACCTAAGATAAAAAGAGATGCATTGAATGAGAATTTCATGAAGATTCTTATTCAGAAAGGTATTATTCTATCTTATTCTGATAAGAATGATCAAGTATATCATTCAACTAAAAACAAAGAACAATAAAATATGACTGATTCAACAAAAGATAAGATACAAAGCGTGCTTAGTGACCTTATAGACCGCATGAGGCTCGTATTTTGGTATGACGAAGGAGGGAAAATGCAAGAGTTTGCCACTTCGCTTGAAATGCCGGGAGTAGAGATACTCACTCTTAACAATAATGCATTCAGCATCAAATATAGGATTCTTAAAGGTGAACAACCTGAGCGTGGATTCCTGATATACAGTCCACAAGCGCAACCAGATGATGAAAACAACTGGTTGCTTGACTTGGAGATGGAAGCAATACGATTCTCTGCAGATATGGGTTCACTTTATGCCGCTGAATGTGGCATTCCTATGGAACTTAAGCAAAAGGTTGTTGACAAGCATGATACATTCTTCAAAACGGCAGGTAATAGGAATAAACTTGCCTCTCGTTTGCGTCAAGGAATGGATGTCGGTGTTATAGAAAAGCAAATGCTTGCTGTGGTATGCCGCACAGAGCCACATTACGATCAACTTACTTTCGCTCTTGCTAAAGAAGCTATCGAAGGAAAGCAGGATATACTGGACAAAATGGAACAATACAATCTATCTGATTTGTATTGGACTGAGGTTGAGACAATATTCGGATATAATAAACAGAGGAGTATCAAAGATTTGATTATTATTCTGTTTATGGACGATATTAATCGCCATTTCGGCCATGGAACACTTACAAATGAAGCAGATATCTTTATGCACGATTGGAGAGACAGCCGTCAACATGGTGACATGTATAAGGTGTGGGCAACTCAACTCGAAAAAGAACTTGGCATAAAACAGTTACTTCAAGAGCGTAGAATCGAAGACTTGATTTCAATAGAAACATTCCCATGTGTGGATATGGTGATAGCTCAATATCTGCAAATGGAAGTGATTAACGGCACAATGGCCGTTGAGAAATTCGAGTCGATTGTTGATGAACGAGAAAACAGACTGTTTTTTGGTGTAGCTGAACATACACTCAAGGCATTGCTTGAGGCAAGACGCACATTGGAAGATATCGACCAAAAGATGAATGGTCTTATCATCAATTCTCCGGAAGAAGGATTTGGACTGTATATAAATGAACTCTACACTATTGATTTGAATTATCGTCATTATATTCGTGAAGCATCAAAGGCTGAGTGTAAACCGGAATTCTTGTCTAAAATAACAGATATGGTTCAACGTGCCTATACCAACAGCTATCTGATGCAACTTGCTAATAAGTGGCAACCAATAGTAGATAGTATGGATAATTGGAAAATAGACAGATACATTCCACAACGGCGTTTTTATGATTTCCATGTTTCTCCCTATATTCTAAAGAAAAACAAACTCTTCGTCGTTATTAGCGATGCACTTCGTTATGAGACAATGGTGGAATTGCAACAGAGAATAAACAGAGTGAGTCGTATGGAATCGACAATGAAAGACCCTATGCTTTCTACTCAACCATCATATACTCAGCTTGGCATGGCTGCTCTACTACCTAATCGTGAGTTGTCGTATGAAAAGAATGCAGATGTGGTGTTTGCAGACGGAATGAGTACACAAGGAACTGATGCTCGTAAGAAAGTGCTTTGCAACAGAGTGATAAATAGCTTGGCTATCAGAAGCGATGATTTCCTGACGATCACTTCACCTAAAACATATTTCAAGGATTTCGACCTTATTTATATCTACAGCAATGTGATTGATAAGGCTGGTGACAACAAGGATACAGAAGGTAATGTGTTCAAGGCAACAGAAGATGAGTTTGATAACATTGTGAAGATAGTAGAACTGATACGCAATGGTAATGGTTCAAACATTCTGATAACGGCCGATCATGGTTATCTGTACCAGAACGAACAATTAGATGAAAGCGATTTTACAGACTTCAAGGTAATGGGTAATATTATTACCGATACCCGTCGTTTTGTAATCGGCACTAACCTGCAACCCTCTCCTGCCGTAAAGACATGGAACAGTGAAGATGTAGGACTTAAAGCAGGATTGCAAGTTCAGACCGCTAAAGGTATGAATAGAATACGCAAACAAGGCTCCGGTAGTCGATTTGTTCATGGTGGAAGTATGTTGCAAGAAGTGGTTGTCCCTGTGCTTCATGTAAATATCAAGAAAACCGCTGATGTGAGTCAAGTGGAAGTTGATATTCTTAATAAACGAGCAAAATTGACTACAAATAATCAGACTATCAGTTTCTTCCAAACTGAAGCTGTGACAGAAAAGATTAAAGAAATGACACTACGCATAGGGTTCTATGATGCAGAGGGTAATCTGATATCCGATTCATTCACAACAACCTTTGCCAGTGAAAGTAATAATACAACACAACGAGAGCAGAAGTATACATTCATGTTTCGTAACCAGTTGAGTAAACTGAATGGTCAGGAAGTAATGTTGAGAATGGAACGTTCTATTCCGAATTCCGATCAGTTTGCACAATACAAGGAATTCCCATACAAAGTGAATGTGATGTTTCAGGCTGAATTTTAATGACTAATAACTATGGACGAAATAGATAGAAAATTAAACGACTACTATGGAGGTAAAGTAGTTCGAAAGGATTTAACAAAGAGCATTAAGGAAGGTGCTAATGTGCCGAGCTATGTGCTTGAGTATCTTCTTGGCATGTATTGTGCCACTGATAATGAAGACGATATAAGAAACGGTGTGAACATGGTGAAACGTGTTCTTGCTGAGAACTTTGTTCGTCCTGACGAAGCAGAGAAGATAAAATCAAAAATCAGAGAGCTAGGTCATTACAAGATCATCGATAAGGTAACAGCAAAACTCAATGAGAAAAATGACTGCTATGAGGGTGAGATATTCAATATCAATATCGGACATATTACTATAGCCGATTCATATATCAAGCAATATGAGAAGTTGCTTTGTGGTGGTATTTGGTGTATCATAGATATGGAATACGATTATGATGAGAATGGAAAAGGAAGTCCGTTCCGCATAATGACGTTGAAACCCATACAGATGCCTGCCACAGATATGGATGAATATATAGAGAATCGTAAATACTTCACTCTTGATGAATGGATTGAGGTGATATGCCGTAGTGTAGGTATGGAACCTACCAACTTGGATGAAAAGACGCGTTGGCATTTGGTTGCCCGTATGATTCCATTCGTAGAGAACAACTACAATATCTGCGAACTCGGTCCTCGTGGTACAGGTAAGTCATATGTATATGATGAACTTTCTCCATACTCGATTCTAATCTCAGGAGGTCAGACTACAGTAGCCAACCTATTCTATAATATGGGACGACACCAAGTGGGATTGGTTGGAACATGGGATGTAGTGGCTTTTGATGAAGTTGCCGGAATCAATATGAAAGATAAAGACGGTATTCAGATAATGAAAGGCTACATGGCTAATGGTTCATTCAGCCGAGGAAAAGAAAGCGTTAATGCCAATGCTTCTATGGTCTTTGTTGGTAATATCAATGGAAGCATAGAGAACCTAGTAAAGGTTAGCCATCTTCTTTCTCCATTCCCCAAGGATATGATAGATACTGCTTTCTTCGACCGTTTCCATCATTATCTACCAGGTTGGGAAATTCCAAAGATGCGTCCGGAATTCTTCACTAATTCGTTTGGTTTTATCTCAGATTACTTCTCTGAGTGCCTTAGAGAGATGCGTAAACGTAGTTTCAGCGACGCTATTCAGCAATATTTCCGTTTGGGTAAAGAATTGAATCAACGTGATGTGATAGCAGTGAAAAAGACAGTGAGCGGATTGTTGAAACTGCTATTCCCTGATGGAGAGTTTGGAAAAGAAGATGTGAGAATGTGCTTGGAATATGCACTAATCGGTCGCCGACGTATCAAAGAGCAATTGAAGAAGATTGGAGGATTGGAATTCTATGATGTGCATTTCAGTTATATTGATCTTGAAGATGGTGAGGAAAGATATGTAAGTACACCAGAAAATCGAGGTTCTACCCTTATACCTGAAGGAGAAATGCAACCTGGCTCTTTGTATGGAGTGGTACATCAACCAGGTGAAGGTAATCTTGGTCTTGTTCGTCTGGATTTACAAGTAATGGTAGGCAATGGCAAATTCACTCATACAGGATTCGGTAATGGTAGCGTAATCAGCGATGAGCTGAAAGAAGCTGTAAACTACTGCCGTTCAAATCTGAGTAGAATATCACAAAGTACTCGTTTTACAGATAACGAAATGCACATGAAGGCAACAGACATCAATGGTATTGGTACTCTTGAAGGACTTGAACTGGGTGTATTTATTTCCCTGGTTTCAGGTTTGACAGGACGTAGCATTCAACCTCAGATGTGCGTTCTTGGATCCATGAGTATTGGAGGAACAATTATTCCGACAAGTGATCTAGCAGGTGCGTTGCAAATAGCACAAGATGCAGGGGCTAAAAGAATCTTGATACCAGTTGCTGATATGATGCAATATTCAAAAGTTCCAGCCGATCTGATTTCTAAATTTAGTTTGGAAGTATATTCTGACCCTGTGGATGCTGTCTTTAAAGCATTAGGAATAAAATAACAGACAGAAATGTCTCAAAAAAATAATTAATATGGCAAAAATCTATTCATTAAGTATAAAGCATTACAGAGGCATTGAGAACTTACAACAGGTTTTCGGTAGAACTAATTGTGTTGTATTAATAGGTCGAGGAGATTCAGGAAAAACGACTTTACTGAAAGCTATTTCGTCTGTGTTATCACCTATTTGGAATATGTCCTTTAGTGATTATGATTTTACGAATATGGACACTTCTATTCCAATTCAAATTGAAGTAATATTAACTGATATCCCAGAAGACTTATTAGATATGAAAAGGTACGGTGAATATTTTCAATTGATGAAAGATGATGGGACTATAGAGCCTAATATCGAAGATGAAGCAGCAAACCATGATTCAATAGTACTCAAGATACGTCTTACTGTAACAGAAACACTTGAACCAAGCTGGGAGGTTATTAGTGATAGGGAAATTGGCAACAAAGCAATTAATGCTACAGATAGATCGAAATTCAACATGTTTATGGTTTCTGATTATATAGACAACCATTTTTCATATACAAAAGGATCACCATTGTATTCTGCCATAAAAAATTCATTAGAAAAGAAGGATAAAGCCAATCTTGAGCATAGAATTGTTGAGATTGGACGTAATTTATATGATTCTGTTAAGAATTTAGAACCCTTCGATGAGTTTAAAGAAACATCCGAAAAAATAAAAAAAGATGCACAAGCGTTGGGTTTGACTATTTCAGACCTTACAACGTTATTGGAGTTTAAAAGTAATACATATTCAGAGAGTAATATTGTTCTTCATTCTTCGAATATTCCATACAGATTGAATGGTAAGGGGTCAAAACGTCTTTTGTCATTAGCTATTCAATACGGACTTGCTGAAAACGGAGGCTTGGTATTGATTGATGAGATAGAACAAGGTTTGGAACCAGATAGAGTTAGAAATTTAACAAGGAAATTGGCTCGTCTCAATGATGGACAAGTCTTTATAACGACTCATTCAAGAGATGTTGTGTTGGAACCATCAGCAAAACAGATATTTCTTATGCGCAAAGGTGAAGAAAAACTATTTTCTTTTGACGATGAATTACAAGGGAAACTGCGCAGTAAGCCGGAAGCCTTCTTTGCAAGGCGTATTATTTGCTGTGAAGGTGCTACAGAAGAAGGTATTATTAGGGCTATAAGTGATGATCTCCAAGAAAAAAGAGGATATGGAATTGCTGTTCAGGGGATAGTGCACATTGATTCTGGTGGCGGTGATAAATTCTATACAATGGCAATGAGTTTGAAAAAATGCAAGTTTGATGTTCTTGTATTTTGTGATGATGACAATAAAGACATTAAAAACTCCAAACAGGCTGCTGATGCGGATCAGATAAAATCAGTCCGGTGTAAAGATGACTATTCAATTGAAGAACAATTATTTGAAGATCTACCTTGGAATTGTATATGTCATTTGGTTGAGTATGTTATTAATGAAAACCTGTCAAGTAATGCCATTTTTCCAATAAAAGGACAACCATATAAGACTTTAGATGAATTAAAGTCAATTGATACAGATAAGCAAAAGATTTTAAGACCTCTTTTAGGGAAAAAAGCAAAACAATATTCATGGTACAAACGCATAGACCATGGTGAATTTATTGGAAAAGAATGGATAAATAATTACGAACTATTACGACCTGATTGTATTCTTTTTAAAGAATTAAAAGAAATAAAGGATTGGATTGGTGATGACATTAAATGATTTTCTGAATAATCCTAAAGGTCTCATGACAGCGGCGGCTGGTCATGGTAAGACTTATTGTATTACTGAATGCGTAAAACTCAGCAATGACAATTGTTGTCAACTTGTTCTAACGCATACACATGCAGGTATATCTTCTCTAAAGAAAAAATTTAGTGAACAATGTATTGATTCCCATAAATACGACATACAGACAATAACTGGCTTTTCACAACGCTTGGTACTTTCTTATTGCAATAGAAATGAAATACCATATTCTCAAGATGACGATTTGTATTTTCCTTACATATTAAAAAAGGCAATAAAGCTCCTGTCAAAAAATTCCATTCAAAAAATAATCCAAATAACATATCAAGGATTATTTGTTGATGAATATCAAGATTGTGATATTAATCAACATTCTTTTATAATGATATTGGCAAATCTAATGCCTGTACATATATTTGGCGATCCTTTACAAGGAATATTTGATTTCAATGAGGAAAGAGTAAGCTTTGAAAAGGATTTGGTCCAATTTACTCAATTTGATTTACTTCAAAAGCCTTGGAGATGGCTAATAAATGGTAATAATTCTGAATTGGGTAAGTGCATATTGTGGTATCGCAAAGAACTTCATAAGGATAAAACTGATTTCAAATTAGTAAATAATTGCAAATCAGGATTCAACGTTATAATACCACGTGGTGAAAATGAAATAGCACAACTTATGTATATTTCTGCTGTTATTAAAAAAATTAGGAGTGAGAGCATATTGGTTTTAGTTCCATCTTATTATGATAAATCTCAGGATAGACTAAGAGGAGACTGTAATGATAGAGCAAGAATAAAGAACCAATTATCTTTATATGGTTATACATTGATAGAGGCAATAGATCAGGAAGATTATTATAATATAGCCTCTAAGATTGATGAAATATATATTAAAATGGAACGAGCGAGATTTAAGGTAAAGAAAATATTCGATATCTTGCTACGATTATCATTCAATAAAAGTGAACTCGAAGATTGGATTGATGTAGGGAATGATAGAGTCAAAAATAGACGAAAAGAATTTTCGAAGAAATCAGAGTGCTTGGCAACCATATGTAATACCTTTATTGTAAATCCATGTTCTGAATCATTCCTTCCAATAATTGATTTTTTTCTATTCGAACAAAAAACTAAGAGTAAGCGTCCAGGCATAGTATATGCTAATCGAAAATGTGTCGCAAATAGTATCTCGAATGGAGAATCTGTATATGAAAACATGAACCAATACAAGAATAAAATAAGGATGTCGGGGAGAAAAGTACTTGGCAAGTGTATAGGTACAACGTTACTCACAAAGGGATTGGAATTTGATACCGTTATTATTCTTGGGGCTAATCTTATAAGAGATAAAAGAAATTTCTATGTTGCAATATCAAGAGCTTGCAAAGAATTGTATATTTTTTCCAACTCTTATAATATTCATCTAGAACCTTAATATTTGAACTTAAATAAACGTTTCGCATACACTTTTCTAAGCTTCGTGACTAAATTCTATACTTCTGCTATATTTAGCTAATTTACAGTTTTATATTGATCTCAACATTATCGATTACAAGATTTGTCGGCTAATTCTGACGAATTCTTTTTTATTCTATTATTATTATTGTTGGACTTCGGAGGGATAACCTGCTTATTGCATGTCAAGGACTTTTCAAGTTACTCAAAATATTTTGAGCAACAGAAAAGACATCTTGCTGTGTTCTTGAGATAATAGCATATTTTGTGTATATATCGTATAAGCTAAAATTAAAAAAATGTATACTCTTTCTTTTATTAAGTCAATAGGTATTATGTTGAAAAGAATTTGAGAAGGATTATTTGCGAACCAAGACCAATACAAATATCTTCGTCTATACTATATCAAATTTTAAAATTATATCATTTTTCAATTTGAATACTTGTTTGACAACCACATTTGAAAAATTATTATGCATAATAATTTGATTTAATATCACCTATTCAACAACGTCGTTTCATCATCAATATCATTATATCGACTCTTGTTACCAACTTCCCATTCTCTGTTGCCACTCTGTGAACCGGCTTTGTGCCTAAATAGGTTGGCAATAGAGCTGATGATATCCTGATTTATATGAATATTTGTTTGTCGTTCGGTGGGTAGTTTCGTATGAGAATTAAGCCCAAACTTCAGCCGTTTTGTATCAAATTCATAGTCTTCCATACAGATTATGGAGTGATTATGAAAGTCAATGCAATATGTCTTGCTATCTGTTTGAAAAATAGACATACCGCTTTCAAATAGTGACGAACGCAAGTCTGTAATTTCTGTATCTTCAAAGAGACTTCTAAGTTGATTGACTGTTATCTCCGGGTGTTTTTGTGAAGCATCTATAATGGAGATTTGTTCAGCGCCTTCTATTTTCCCAAATTTGCAGAGTAAATCACGCTCAACTTCATTTATAGGTGAGAAGGATTGTAGCCATCGGAGTTTATCATTGTAACGCAAAGTATTGCGGATGTTTTCATTCAATAAGATACGTTCATTTCGAAAAGCAATGCGCCCCTTCGTGATGTAGCTGCTGAATTGTCGCCAGAGCATTTCGTTCAATTCGTAGGTAGATAGTTTACGATTGTCTTCAAGCATTGAATCAATGAGCATATCTATTTTGGCAAGCCTTTCTTCTCGACTTTGAAAGTTGAGAAGCTGTTTCATAGATAGCACTTCACTTCCTTTATAAACGGCTTTATTCTTGTGGTCGATAATCATGTAACCATACGGTTTATCCTTTGAACCAAAGAATATGAGGTCAACACCAAAACGCTTTTTCATTATTTTCTTTAGTTCTTCCTTGGAAGCTACCACTTGGCGATATTTGCGAAGAATAGCACGTAGCTGATTTTTGCGTTTTTGCTCTGCTTCATCAGGTAGGCCATATTTGGCCGTGAGAGATTCAACTGGTATCGCTCCTAAAATCTGTCCACCACGTTTGACACATAACCGGTCATCTTTTTCGAAACATTCGTATCCTTCAGATTCAAGAATAGCTTTAAACTGGCTGAGACTGGTAAATCTATATTGAAGAGCTTCAGCTAATACTTGTTTTACCTTTTGGCTTTCGTCTTGACCAAGTAATTTATTGATGACCTGCTGAGAACGAATACGCTCATGATTATGATCTATTTTATGTCCGTCTGGAGCGACACGACTGGTGACAATATGGATATGATTATTGGCTGTATCGTGATGAGAATAGATAAGCAATGGCTGTCCTTCTTCGGCATACCCCATTTCTTTAAGGTATTGGTGAGCGAAGTTCACTAATTGTTCTGTAGTATATTCATCCCCACGGCAGGAGATGGCCAGATGAAACTGTGGCCGGAGTATACGTTTATTGATCTGTGATGAGTATTCGACTAAATATCGTTTTAAATCATCAGAAGTGTATTTGTCGGTAACACCAACAAAACCGAAATTGGTCATCTCCAATAGTTCTGCTTTACCTTGGGCGACTTTTCGCTCATTGTAATCAACTGCATGGAAATTAGAACTTGATGGTAGAATAGTAGCAATCATTATTATATTAATGGTGTAATGTTTGAATGGAACAATGATGGATTAGTATAACAGTACAATTATAGTTTAGTCAATTTCTTGGCTATCTGATGCTGTTCCCGTTTAATGTCGCAAAGAAGGTGCTGAAGTTCTTCTATCTTAGGAAAGAGCACCTGTCTAAAGTAGGGCAAAGTAAGCTCTTCCCCGATGGCAAGTTCATTGGCTCGTTTTACCACTTGATTAAAGTTTCCACCCATCCAGGACAGATCTTGTTGATATTTTCGGTATAAGGCAACCATTTCATTGAGAGCATCAAATTTTCCGATGGTCGCTTTGTCATCAAATAGTTTGATTGCATCCCATACCATGCTGCTAATTGTCTTGTAATTAACGGCTTTCTCTTTCAATAGTCGTTCTTCTTCCAGCGACATTCTTATCCACAATCGTTTCGTCTTGCGTCCCATTTCCTTCTATTATTAAAACGCCGAGTTGCGAGGGCATTTTCCCAATTTCACAGAAGTTGGCAAGTTACTTTTGAAGGCGAAACTCTGTTTTGTCCGCACAAAAGTACAACTTGCTAAACAAATTCTGCGGAGCCGGTTGAACCTCCTACGCATGACTCTTCCTTCAAAGTTACAAAGATAACTTTAGGGGAAAGAAAATCATCCTGAAATTAATCTTGGTAAGTCAATGAAAATTCCAGCGATAATTGCTTAAATGAAATAATGTATAGTTCAAACAATGCAGGAATACATAAATAAAATATTGGTACATTGTATTATTATATTGTTTAAGTAATAGTGTATAAAACATTTATCTAATTGAAAATCAGTCCTTATTTATTCGTTTTTCTCATAAAAATTTCGTAACTTTGTCTTTATAAATAAGAATGATCATGTCTGCTTTAGAAGGTGCCATTATTGGGCATTACATAGGAAAATATATTGTGAATGCGATTGTAGGAGTTTTCCAGTTCGTGTTCCTCATCTTCAAATTTATATTTTTCATTTTGAAGTGTGGTTTTTATGGCGTTTCTTGGCTGATACATAAATCCGCAACAATCAAGTTGAAGTGATCGCTGCAGATAGATGGTTTTGGAAACATCTTTCAACCGTAATACCTCTCATCTTGATTAGAGGATTCTATCAATTTTATGTTAGTAGCAGATGAATGTAATTTCCAAAGAATAATGAAAGTTCTTTGAATTCTTTTAAACAAGAATCCACAAAAAACTTCTTCAAACGATATTTTGCGGAAATATGCTTTTTAAGGAAATATTACATAGGTTCTATTGTGATCCACCCCTTCCTGTTACCACTACCATGATGGAGGATACTTGATCTGTTCTGAGAGGTAGAATATACCTTTGTGCCATTATTTTTAAGCGCATTAACAGTGCATCTATTTAAGTACTTGCCTTGTTTTTCTGTTGAAATATAGGCTACTTTTGGATTAACATGCTTGATAATGGTTGAGTCCAAATTGTGTTTGCTGCCATGATGTGGCACTTTCATCCAACTTACACCATTGAAAGAGTTTAGCAAGTCTTGTGGTACATGATTGAAAGCATCTCGGCCAGCATCACCAGTAAAGAGATATTTTTCCCTTTCTTTGGGCTCGAATAAAAACACAATGCTACTCTGATTATGAGCGGAAGCATCATCGTTTGCACTATCAAGAGTTTTGCTCAATGTGTTTTCATCATGAGTGTCATTTTCTACGCTATATGAATTTTCTTCTACATTTTCAATACTTGTTTGAAAATCCAACCTATTACGGAAATTAGGCAAAAGACTCTCATAGTATTCTTTTGTAGGACCAATAATAGCGATTTTAGGTGTATCTAAATACTCACCTGAAAAAGCTTCTTCTCTATGAATTTTTAGTGAATCAATAAGGTCAAGTAGATTTTTCTTTTCATCTTCTTTGTAATTATAGACTGATTTCAATCTGGCGTCAAGTGTCTTTTGTGTTTGAACTCGTTTTACATCATTGGGAATAAATTCATGTACAGTAGGGTCGTTAACCCAGAAATTATTGATGATAAAATCATCTAGTTGTCCATCACGCAAATATTCAAGCATGTGCACAAAGCCTCCAATATGGTCATCGTCTGGGTGTGTAACAATTGCAAAGTCAATAACGTAACCATTCCAACCGCTAGTATTAACTTTATCATAATATTTGTGAATGTGGTCGATTATCTTATCAGCATCTTCATAATTACCAGCATCAACCATAATAATATGACTTACCTCGCTATCATCAATATAATGGATGAGAAAAGCATCAGCAGCATTCACATCCAGCATTTCAATTTCATACTTCATAATTTCTATATTGCTAAAAAGGTTATAAATAATTGTCGTGCATAGCTTCGAGCACTAGATCTGAGAAAAACGTAAAATTCTAAAAGCCCCCAAAGACAGATAAATATTAATGCTCCAACGAACCACTGCCAATGGATACAAGGAATTATAAAATTAATAACCATCAGCAAGAAGGTTAAAGCAAATGACCATACGAGGCCTCCTATCAGATTACGATTAAATCCATAACGATAATTAGCCTGAGTATAAACCATATCCCCAGAATCTCTTGCTTTTTTTCTTATAGCACCTATTATAGGAGCTATGGTTTTCCTCGCAGCATTAGGATCTTTAGCTTCTTGCGCTTTGGTTGGCATATTATATTCGAATACTTCTTTAACCTTTTTTCGTATAGCCTTTTTCATTTCATTGGCATAGTCAGAAGACCACATCAGTAAATCTGTTGTTGGCATCATTGTTTCATCTTCTTTGAAGAGTGGATACTGAAACAATATTTTTGACGTTGCCCTTATCCTTTCTCTCAAAAAAAAGCCCAGTGCAAAAAATACGACTACGGGCAAGAATGTCAATATGTATCTCCATAATTCTTGCAATTCTTGCGATGGCTGACTATAAAACATCATAGCAGTTGCAAGCACGCACGGTATAATCATCGCAGTCCATGCAGAATAAAGATAAGCATGACGCGAATATACATCCATTTTGAAAAAATTTAATTCCATAATTTATAATTATTTTTCTAATAAGTATGTTTTGATTTCATGAGTATTAGTGATTAGTCCAAGCCCATAGATTCCATCTATTTCACGCGTAATCAAGTATTCAAAAGTTGCCTTATCTATGCTCGAAGGTAGGAGAGAACCTGTTGGGTGACTATGCCAATCTCCGAGGTAGTGCATCATGTCTGAAGTACGTTGTTTTATTGTCTCCTTATGCTCCTTCCAACCTTTCATACTCAACTCTATCCTGCTTGTTTGACGCAATGAATCCTTGGGCTTAAAACTATCTAGCACATAAATGCGGCGATACTTGGTATCGACATATCCCATCATATATTCACCAACTTCTCTTTTACCGCCAACCTTTGCTTCCTTTTTGATGTATTGTAACAAATCAGAAGGTATTCTTACCTCCCATTGTGAATTATTCTGACAAGTAAACTTTTCGAAAGAAGGTATGATATACTTCAAAGAAAACATGCTGCCTTGGAAGTCTAGATCAGCAAACGACAGATAGGCATTATTCTTTGCGCATTTATCAAAAAGGTTGCGAATAATTCTTGCTGCCAATGCGGTGTGGGCTGATATAATGTCATCATTAATTTTCATCGTATTCGAATGACATCCCTCACCAACTCTTACATAGTCATAGTTATATCTGCGCTCGTCTTTGAACCAATCTGAAATATCGTCATCCTCAATAGCTTCTCGTAGTAACTGCATATAATAATCAACCAGCGAAACACTACGGTCATTGTTAATATACACAAGACCTATTCTACCAGAATCAGACAAAGCAAAACGTATAACAGGAATAGTCAAATTACAAACAACATTATCAAGACAACGAGCAACACTAGCAGAAGCTGTAGCATCAATTATTACTTCATATTCATTCAGATTTGTTTGAGGTAACCATTTTAGTAGGTCATCCTTGACGATTTTAATTGGACAAGAGAAATAGAACATTTTGTCTACACTATCACGAACAAGTTCAGCCTTATTTTTTAAAATCGAAGGTATTGTCAAGGCATGGCGGCATATATTATGAGGCATCATTACATCCTTATCGCAGATGGTCAAGTTGGTTATGCCACTACGATACAAATGATAGATGAGTTTGCTCCCTATAGCGCCACAACCAAGAACGAGTATTTTTTTTTCACTAATCACCTCAGTCGTTTCTGTCAGTTTGTTGGCATATTCTGGTGTTACTTTATCGAGCATCATTATTCCATCTATTGAAGCATCAAAATTTTGCCTGATGAAGTCTTCCTTAGCCACACAATAGCAGAGATAATCAACAGGAGTAGATTTTTCTATAAGGTTTTTAGGTCGAATGAAAGCAAAGCGGAAAAACAGTTTTTCTACAGGACATTGATCTGCACTTAATAATGATAATATTTTTTCTTGCTCTATAACAAAGCCCTTGTCTTTTGCAAAATTTAATAGTTCTCCAAGTGTAGTTGGATATTGTATGAACCAATCATAAATAACATCTTCACAACTTCGAGAAATGATGATTTCAAGACCATTGTCCTCACAACCATTCTTTATCGGGTCATAACATCTTTCTATGCCTACACCGGTGTCGTAATTAACAGTGACATAATAACTGACAGGCTTTGGTATCCCTGCTATATATTTGTCTATATCTCCATTAATGATAAGTACTCCTTTCGTATTTTCCACTCGAAAGGGCTCGTAGAAGTCACCTTGCTTTAGCTTTATTAGAGTTCCATGAGCTGCATCATCCAGCCACTTACTCACTAATTCAATGTATTCGCCAAATGTATGTTCTGCGTACCACTCCTCAATGGGCTCTCTAGTTAGACATATCGTATTGGGTAGTCCTTTATTTGCATAGTTGATATGTGGAAACTTTGAGAATGGAAAGTTCAACCTATCTGGAAAAACAAATGGAGGATTATATTCCAAATCAAGACTACTCACACCTATTAGCATAGGTTCTCCAACCAGTAGTAAAGAATCTGAACCTACTTCGACTGGTATCTTTGTACAGATGCCAACAGAACCCTCAGGTAGTTCCACAAGGGTGTATCCTTGTGGGAACGATTTCGCCCAAGGTTTTAGCGCTTTTTCAAAGGCTATGGCTCTGGATAATTCCAAAGTTTTGCAATAATCAGAAAATTTATCCATAAACATGAGGACGGGTGGCACTATTTGTATTTGTCTCTTTTTTCTTAGTCTGAGTCTCTGTGTCAAGATGAATGCCATCCTCTTTTACCTCAAACACGACAGGCTTTTCTACATCATCCACTGTAGTGCAGCGGAAATAGTCCTCGCTATCTAAATTTTCCATGTAGCGGTTCTTCGCCTTCTGGCAGGGAGGATTATCTGAGTTCTTCTTAATGGTTTTTGAAGAACTTACGATGTATCCATTACCTTCTTTCTTGTCAAGAAAGTCCAAAGAAGACTGATATGGTTCATCGTCTCTATTGTCACCAAAATAAGTATAGCTACAATGGTGGGGGGCTTCAAAGATATTCCACTTTAGATTATTATCATCTGATGTCTTATCCATTATTTTCTCCCATACACGCCATTCGGCATCACCACTGAATATGATGCGTCCCTTGTCAGTCTTACCATTTGCATCTACTCGTATCTGTAGCACGATGCTAGTTTCGTTTCGATTGTCACCTTCAATACTGTTTTTGAAAGGTGCATGTACAAAGATACGCATGTCAGAGTATGTTTTACCATTAATCTCCTTAATGGTACTACCAGCTGCAGAAATACGGTCTCTAGGTATGTCATCCAACTCGTCAACATCGGCATAACCAATGATGCGGATTCTGTTACCATCTTTATTCGCATCAGTTGAGCCTGTCTTATAAAGTTCCATGCGGCGTTCAGCCTCCTTCTTAAATGCTTTGGCATCTTCATTGAGCTCTTGTTGGGATTCTGTGAAAACGCGTGGTGAATACCACAACTCTCCAATTAGAATAAGTTTGTCATCCTTCTCTTGCTGATTGGGTTCTTTTTGCTCGGGATTCTTGTTAAGAAAAAACTTTTCCTTGAAACCCCTACAGTGATCTTGATCAGGGTGAGTCAATACAAACGCAGGTAAAAATGGTAATCCATGTCGCTTGGTTGTCAATTTGTTATTGAGCAAATCGCCAATGATATCATAATTATCATTATTCTCATTCTCTGACTTCAAACGAAAGTTGCAGTCTATCATCATCTTGGCGCCGTTGGTAAACTCTACGAGGTTACAATCGCCGTTTCCTACAGGGTAAAAAGTAATTTTTGTATTCATCGTCTTCTCATATTAGATTAATATAACAGTTAAATATTTATTATACAGCAAGAAGCGTGCCGGCAGATACATATGGTAATTTTGTCATACATTACGTGACATTTTGGCAATTCATAATCTGATAATCCTCAGTCTGTTGGTGATGTCTTTTATACAATTGGAGTTCTTTATATGGTGGCTTAAACCATCAATGTGATTCTGAGTTGTGTAACGACTGCGCTTTTCTCGAACCACAAATGTAGACCAGCTGATACAAATTCTCAGAGAATGTCATCATAGGAATTTTAAGTGAACGAACAGAATAATCAATACTTACGTCAGTACCAAGATGGACAGAGCAAGATGCACTAGTAAAAAACTCATCACATTTGTAGTGATAGCTATCTTTAGCGTATCAGAACTAGGTTGTACTAACAAGTGTGTCAAATATGGTTACGAATAGTTTAACGTGAGTTCGACGAATTGTAATTACTTAAAAAGTTGTTGATCAGCGAAAAAAGTTGTACCTTTATTGTGTTGAAAAACAAATGACTACAAACAGAATTCGCTATGATCACTGAGGACAAAGTCACTGAAATATTTTGTATTGCAGATGATTTCTGCAAGTTTTTTAATGCCATAATGATAAAATATACGCTCAAGAGCAATAAAAAGCGGAAATATCATCGGAATGGTACAATGTCAAAAGCTGAGATAATGCTCATCATGATTCTTTTCCATAATTCTGGTTATCGCTTTTGGAGAAAGTATGCAAGCATATTGGGATTCTGTTTCCTCAAGTGGTTTCCTATAACCGTTTCGTAGAGCTTGAAAAAGAAATAGGCATATCACTTGCCCTGTTTATTAAAAAGGTATTACTGGGTAAATGTACGGGAATAAGTTTTGTGGACAGTACCCCTTGCGTGTTTGCCGTAACCAAAGAATACACATCTACAAGACATGCAAGAGTATTGCCATGCGTGGTAAATGTTCCATGGGCTGGTTCTTTGGTCTCAAACTAAATCTCATTAAAAATGCAGAACTGCCGAACACATATTATTATGGATTTTATAGCATTTTGGGGCTGATACATAAATCTGCAACAACCAAGTCGAGTTGATTGCTGCGGATTAAGTAGCTGAACATCTTTATTTAATAGCTTTCTGCAATAGAGTTGAATACTGATTGATGGTAGTCTTTAGGATCTTCGCATAAATCTGAGTGGTGCGAATGTCTTCATGACCTAACATTCTGGCTACATCTTCAATAGGTACGCCATGTGAAATAGCTAAAGTCGCGAAAGAATGTCTTGCAACGTGAAAGGTCAGACTCTTGCGAAGTCCCATGGCATGTTGAATGAGATGTAAGTACTCATTTCCCTTTTGGTTCGTAATTTTGGGTAAGTTGTAATCGTACTTCTTCAGTACTTCCATAGCCGGGTTCAAAATGGGCGTGAAGAACTTTGTCCCTGTTTTGAGTCGTTCGCCGTCAATATAGTATATCTTGCCAATTTTTTCTGTCATCAGCTCGAAATTGAATACCTGTACATCACAGTAGGCAAGACCGGTATAAGCAGAAAAGATGAAAAGATCACGTACATGGTCCATTGGCTCCGACAACTTAATTGTTCTCAATTTGTCCAGTTCATCCTCTGTGAGTGGTTGACGTTCTTTACTCTTACCTCGACTCAACTTGACACGTTCGTATGGGTCTGCAGGAATCATATCGGCCATTCTCAAGTAGCGTGTCACTTTACGAAGATGTTTGTGATAAGTGTGCACAGAAACGTCTGTTCTGGAGCCATCGTGCAACCATTCATCGAATTCAAGGATGTGTTTAGGGGTAAGGTCTGCAAATGTTTTGATTTTACCGAAACGTTTGACGGCCTCCCAAGTACAGATTTTGTGTTTGTGAGTGCCGGTACTGAANTTTTCATTGTCGATGCTTTCCTTCATATAGATTATGAAGTTGGTAGTTTGGTCTGTCCCTTTGTATAAATTACTACTTCGGGATTTCTTTTTACCTAAGTAATAGCTATCAAACTGCTGAACTGTCATCTCGTCATCGAACAAGAGCATTGCTGAAATGATGTCATTGCAACGTTTTAACTCTTTCTGAACTTCCGGTGACGAAACCATGTCGTTAAGTTCATTGGGCCTGCACTTGCCAAGTCCAATGTATTTACGCCCATTACGACTCAAATAAATCTGGATTTCCACATAGCCGAATCCACATTTCTCAACTGTTTTCCTTCTGTCAAACATAACAGAAACTCTTTCGTTTGCCATATTAAAGCATTTTTATGCGGCTTTCAGGCATTTTGAAGACTCAAAAGATAAGTGATTTTGTAGCGCAAATTATGTAGCACATCTACTTTTTGTAACACAAATTGTAGCGCAAACCCTTCCCGAGAGGTCTTTTTTGTTCCCATTAATTCCCGTTAGCCGCGGGGTTAAACAATGGTATTAATCCCTCTAAACCAACGAATTGGAACGCAAGTGCATGTATATAAACGAAAAGAGGGATACTTTATCAGTATCCCTCTAAATCCGTCTTTTGTGATCCGCTTGGGGCTCGAACCCAAGACCCCAACATTAAAAGTGTTGTGCTCTACCTGCTGAGCTAGCGAATCAAACCTTATATCTTTTGCTGTTAAGCGGGTGCAAAGATAGGCACTATTTTGGAAATAGCAAATGGATTTGGCTTTTTTTCTTATCTTTGTACGCATAAACGAAATTAATACCTATATTATATTTATGGCAACAGTTGACGACAAGAAGATTATCTTTTCCATGGTAGGGCTGAACAAAACTATTCAGCAGAACAATAAGCAGGTGTTGAAGAACATCTACCTCTCGTTCTTTTACGGAGCTAAAATCGGAATTATCGGTTTGAACGGTTCGGGTAAATCGACTTTGCTGAAGATTATTGCAGGACTGGATAAGGCTTATCAGGGTGAGGTTGTATTTTCACCGGGGTACTCTGTGGGTTATTTAGCTCAGGAACCTTATCTTGACGCTTCAAAGACAGTGAAAGAGATTGTAATGGAAGGAGTGCAGCCTATTGTGGATGCATTGAATGAATATGAGGAAATTAACCAAAAGTTTGGTTTGCCCGAATATTATGAGGATTCCGAAAAGATGGATAAGCTCTTTGCCCGCCAAGGTGAATTGCAAGATATTATTGATGCTACCGATGCATGGAACTTAGACAGCAAATTGGAACGCGCAATGGATGCGCTTCGCTGCCCACCCGAAGATCAGACGGTAGAATATTTGTCGGGAGGTGAACGCAGGCGTGTGGCGCTTTGCCGTTTGTTACTTCAAAAGCCGGATGTATTATTGCTGGATGAGCCTACCAATCATCTTGACGCAGAATCTATAGATTGGTTGGAACAGCATTTGCAGCAATATGAGGGTACGGTGATTGCAGTGACGCATGACCGTTATTTCCTTGACCATGTAGCAGGATGGATTCTGGAACTTGACCGTGGTGAGGGTATTCCTTGGAAAGGTAATTATTCAAGCTGGCTGGAGCAGAAAACTAAACGTATGGAGATGGAGGAGAAGACGGCAAGTAAACGTCGAAAGACTCTGCAACGTGAGTTGGATTGGGTGCGTATGGCTCCCAAAGCTCGTCAAGCAAAAGGTAAAGCTCGTCTAAATTCTTACGATAAACTGCTCAATGAGGATGTGAGGGAGAAAGAAGAGCGATTGGAAATCTTTATCCCTAACGGACCGCGTTTGGGTAATAAAGTAATTGAAGCTAAGCATGTGGCTAAGGCTTATGGTGACAAATTGTTGTTTGATGACTTGAACTTTATGCTTCCTCCTAATGGTATTGTAGGCGTAATTGGTCCAAATGGTGCCGGTAAGACAACACTTTTCCGCCTTATTATGGGGTTGGACAAAGTGGATCGTGGTGAGTTTGAAGTCGGAGAGACAGTAAAAGTTGCTTATGTAGATCAGCAGCATAAAGATATTGATTCGAATAAAAGTGTGTATCAGGTGATCTCCGGAGGTACGGAATTGATCCGTATGGGAGGTCGTGATATTAATGCACGCGCTTATTTGTCACGATTCAATTTCACCGGTGCTGATCAAGAAAAACTTTGTGGAGTACTCTCCGGTGGTGAACGTAATCGTCTGCATTTGGCTATGGCTTTAAAAGAAGAAGGTAATGTGTTGTTGCTCGATGAGCCCACCAATGATATTGATGTGAATACACTTCGTGCACTTGAAGAAGGTTTGGATGACTTTGCCGGATGTGCGGTAGTAATTAGCCATGACCGTTGGTTTCTTGACCGTATCTGTACACATATTCTTGCTTTTGAGGGAGATTCCAATGTTTTCTTCTTTGAAGGCTCATATTCGGAATATGAAGAAAATAAGATGAAACGTTTAGGTAATGAAGAACCGAAACGTGTAAGATATAGGAAGTTAATGAATGACTGATCCGGATGATAGATTGAAACGGAAAGACATTTTATTGTTATCAAATAGAAAGCTCTGCAATGGTTTGTAGAGCTTTTTTGTTACATACTGTTCTCATACGTTTTTTTTCGTTTAAAAATGTAGCATGGTTGTAATATTGAAATGGATTTTAATCTCTATATTTGCGTCTTAGAACATAAATTAATGTTTAATTAACACTTTTAGTGATCAAAATTTAACTTTATGCTAAGTAAAATCAGGTTAACGCTTACTGCAATGCTAATGTTGATTGCCGTCGGCTTGAATGCGCAGGTTACGACCTCTTCGATGGGAGGTAAAGTAACCGACTCAAGTAATGAACCTATTATTGGTGCTGCGATCAGGGTTGTTCATCAACCTTCAGGTACGCGCTATAATGCCATTACTAATGTTGATGGTCGTTACTCTATACAGGGTATGCGTGCCGGAGGCCCATA
>JGI20225J20221_1000263_pt1 | contig 116923 bp, 116 predicted proteins | sample BioMet4_FD_20221 | JGI IMG/M metagenome (IMG submission 20221) | reverse complement strand
GACAACGCAACTTGTACATTCTTATTGTTCTGTACTAATTCTTTAAATGTAGGAGAATTTTTTTCAATATCTTTTACAGGAGGAAGATACCCGGTACCGGTGCTCCACTTACTCATTGCTTCAGGAGATTCCAAATACTTTATAAATTCCCAGGCAGCTTTTTGTTTAGCACTATCTTTCGAGAACATCATTAAAAAGTTGCCACCGGCAGGTACTTTTAAAGTCTTTCCTTCAAAAATAGGGAAACGTGCTACCAAAACGGGGAATTTAGCACTTTTTTCGAAATTAGCGCGCTTGCCAATTGTCGTACAAACCATGCCCACTTTACCACTTAAAAACGCCTGGAAGCCTTCTTCATTGGTAGCATGTAAACCGCTGCCATTTTGTACCATATCAGCTAGCAATTGATAAGCTTCAGCAGCTTCCGGTGTGGCAAAAGATGCTTTTACCTTGCCATCTACTTTTTTGAGCATTGAACCACCATTAGATTCTATAATTGCCTGCTGTGCCCAATTATCAGCATACTCTTGCATAAAGAAACCAACATCGCCTGTTTTTTCTTTAATTTGTTTAGCCGCTGCCGCTAACTCTTTCCATGTCTTTGGAGGGTTTTTAGGGTCAAGCCCCGCCTTAGCAAATAACTCCGGGTTAATAAACAGAACCGGAACACTTATAGAATATGGTACACCGATTTGCTTACCATCATCCGTTTGTGCTAACGCCAGCACATTTGGCAAAAAGTTCTTGGCTAAAAAATCTTTATCCCCTGGAACTTCCTTGGCAAGCATAGAATTCAAATCCGTATACTTAAAATTTTCCGCAGCATAATTTAAATAACTCCAGCCCATTTGTACCACATCAGGATTTTTTCCTGAAGCTATAGCAGCCTGTAAATTTTGTGTCAATCCTTTATACATATCAGGATTGTACTTTTCTACAACTTCAATATTAGGATGTTTTTTATTAAAATCAGCCACCAGCTCTTTTACCGTAGCGCCACCAAAGCTCTCAGCTGCAACATGCCAATATTCTATTTGTACTTTTTTGTCACTTGTTTTTGTCGTGTTTTGCTCTCCACCGCATCCTGACAAGGACAAAGCCAGTGCTCCTGCACATAAAACTGCACATAATTTACTAAACTTTTTCATTTTAGACCTCCACGATTTTTTATATTTTTGCTAACACTTTGATTATACACAAAATCATTCTTTGAGTTGTTACGGTAAGGTTATGCTTGTGTTAATGTTTTGTTAAATAAAAAAGGCACTAACCTATGTGGTTAGTACCTGACATGCATTAAATACAATCCACATGCCGGTGCCGGCATGCCTGTAAGTTGTCTATCTTTGGTTAAAAGTATTTGTAGGAAAGTATCCGGAGTGATTTTTCCGTTTCCAACTTTTACTAATGCACCAACAATATTGCGTACCATACGGTACAAAAATCCATCTCCCGTAATAGTAAATACTAGTTCTTTATCTGTTGTAATTTGCCATTGTGCCACAGTAATTGTTCTTTCAGGTGAAATGATTTTACTGCCTTTATTACAAAAGGCAGTAAAATCATGCGTACCTAGCAAATTATTGGCAGCTATCTGCATTTTTTCAATATCAAGAGATTTTTTAAGTTCCCAAGCATAATTGCGCTTAAAAGGATTGGAAATATCAGTTATGATAATCCTATATTGATAAGTTTTTTCCACCGCACTGTAGCGAGCATTAAAATTCTCGCCAACTTCTTCTGCCTTCCACACAACTATATCTCCCGGCAGAAGATGGCGAATAGCTGTAGTTATATGTTCTGTAGGCACTGTAGATCGGGTTTCAAAGGATATTACCTGGCCACAGGCATGTACTCCTGTATCAGTTCGGCCAGAAGCAACTACCTTTATATCTTCCCCCATTAATTCACTCAAGGCATCTTCAACTATTTGCTGAATTCCTATAGCATTCTTTTGTCGTTGAAAACCATTATAATTAGTCCCATCATAAGATATTGTTAATTTTAAATAGCGCATAATTCCCCGCCCCATTTTAAAAATGCGATGAATAAAATAAGAACAATAATACCTGTAGCCGCCAAAATATCTCTATTGGCATAAACAAGCTCATGCATACAAGTACGTCCTTCACCCCCACGATAACATCTAGACTCCATAGCAATAGCAAGTTCATCCGCACGTCTAAAAGCGCTAATAAACAAGGGTATCAAAATTGGCAGCATGTTCTTTGCCCTAGCAATAATATTTCCACCGGTAAACTCTGCTCCTCTAGCCATCTGTGCCTTCATAATACGGTCTGTCTCTTCTAACAACGTTGGAATAAAACGCAAAGCAATTGTCATCATCATAGCCAGTTCATGAGCCGGTACTCCTACACGTTTAAAAGGTTTAAGCAATGATTCTATCCCATCGGTTAATACAATAGGCGAGGTAGTAAAAGTCAAAATAGAAGAAATAATAAGTAGCAAAACTAGGCGTAAAGACATCATAACACCCATACTTAGGCCTTCTTTAGTTACAGAAATAAATTTCCACGACCAAATTACTTCTCCCTGCCCTGTTAATAAGTGAATGCACATAGTTAATAAGATAATAATCCACAAGGGTTTAATAGACTTTACCACTAATATAACCGGCAGCTTCGCTAAAAAAATNACCCCTAAAACAAAACTAACCAATATGACATAAGAAGTTGCCGAAACAGCCAGAAATACGGCTACAATAAAACTCATTGTTGCTAATATCTTAGTCCTTGGATCCAGCTTATGTACAAAAGAGGTCCCTGGATAATACTGTCCTAATGTGATATCTGCCAGCATTAAGACCACCCCTTTGCTTTTTTTATATACTCTACTAATTGTTCTTTAGTCAATGCTTGTCCTTCGATTTTTAGACCTTTTGCACACAAGAGGTCCGTAAGTTTAATGCTCTCGGGTACGTCTAAGCCAACTTCTTGCAAAGTACCACGTTGCTCTTTAAAAACCTCCGATGTTTTTCCATCTATGGCGATTTGTCCTTTGGACATAACTAAAAGACGGTCTGCATATTGAGCAGCTTCTTCCATACTATGAGTAATTAAAATAACAGCTATATCACGTTTTTTAAAGACAGTCATTAATTGAGCAAATATAGCGTCTCTACTAACAGGATCTAAGCCTGCTGAAGGCTCATCCATAACTAAATAATCCGGATCCATGGCTATTACACCCGCAATAGCAACACGACGCATTTGTCCACCGGAAAGTTGAAAGGGGGAACGTTGTGCAAACAGGTCATAATCCAGTCCTACAAATTGCATAGCATTTCGTACCTGTATTTCTACTTCTTTTTCTGCCTTACCACTATTACGCGGGCCAAAAGCTATATCTTCATAAATAGTTTCAGCAAAGATTTGATGCTCCGGATACTGGAAAACAATACCTACTTTATGCTTAGCTAAACGCACATCATTGCCCTTACCCTTTAAATTTACACCATCTACGCACACTTCACCCGTGCTGGGAACTAAAAGACCATTTAGATGTTCAGCCAACGTAGATTTGCCACTGCCTGTATGCCCAATTATGGCTACAAACTCACCCTTTTCTATGGTCAGCGTAACATTCTCCAATGCCTTGCGCTCAAAAGGAGTTTTAGCCATGTAAGTATATGATATATTCTTTACTTCTATTGACATAGTGCCACAGCCAACTCCTCATCGGTGATGATATCTTGGTTAAGTTTATGCCCACATTGCCTTAAGTTCTCTGCAACTTCAGCCGGCAACGGTGCTTCTAATCCTAATTCTCTAATTTTTTTTACTTGTCCAAAAACTTCAGCTGGGGTACCTTCCATAACAATTTTACCATTTTCCATCGCAATAACCCTATCTGCCAAAATTGCCTCTTCCATTTTATGAGTAATGTAAACTATAGTAATCTTTTGCTCCTTGTTTAATTTCAGTACTATATTAACTATATCTTTTCGCCCTCTAGGATCAAGCATGGCGGTTGGTTCATCAAAGACAATGCATTGTGGCAGCAACGCTAAGACTCCCGCAATGGCAATTCTTTGTTTTTGGCCACCCGATAATAAATGTGGTGCATGCTTTGCGTATTCAGTCATATTTACTGCTGCTAAAGCTGCCTCTACGCGCGGCCGAATTTCAGCATGTGGTACACCTATATTTTCAGGACCGAAAGCCACATCCTCTTCCACTATAGCAGCCACAATTTGATTGTCAGGGTTTTGGAACACCATACCTATTGTTTGTCGCACATTCCAGGTATTCCCTTCTATGGTCGTATCCAGGCCATTNACAAANCANTTGCCTGAAGTAGGCTGTAATAGTCCATTAAAATGCCTAGCTAAGGTGGATTTACCACTACCATTAGTACCTATGATAGCTACAAATTCTCCTGGTGCAATAGAAAGATTAATACTATCTAAAGCTTTTATATTATTGTTTTGTCCATCTGTATAGACGTGTACAAGATTTTTTACTTCTATAATTGGTTGCATGAAAACCCTCCGTCAAGATTACGTATTCTATTATATAATTTCACGTACACTACGTCAACCAACAGGGTTAACCTAAAAANCATTTACCAGTAATNCTTATAGCGACCGTTGGCAATACCCTTATAAAAATAAAAAAACCTAAGATTTCCACTAAAGGAAACTTAGGTTTTTTCTACATAGTGCAAGAAACAGGCATTATACCAATTCCAATATTGCCATTTCCGCAGCATCGCCACGACGAGGGCCCATTTTATAAATACGGGTATATCCGCCCTGACGCTCTTTGTATTTTGGCGCAATTTCATCAAACAATTTTTTCGTAACTTCTTCATCCACGAGGAATGCAAGAACTTGACGACGAGAATGCAAGTCACCTTGTTTTGCCAAAGTAATCAATTTTGCAGCCAAGCCGCTGATTTCCTTCGCTTTCGTCGTGGTAGTTTCGATTCTCTCATGTTTGAAGAAGGCGGTTAAAATACTGCGAAACAAAGCTTTACGGTTGCTAGAATTGCGACCTAATTTTCTGTATGCCATTTTTCCGTCCTCCCTCTATTCTTCCTCGGCCTTGCGTAATTGCAAGTGCAAGTCCTCAATTTTTTTCTTAACCTCATCTAAGGATTTACGCCCAAGGTTACGTACGCAAATCAACTCATCTTCAGTCTTATTGATTATATCTGCCACGTTATTAATTCCAGCTCTTCTCAAGCAGTTATTGGAACGAACAGTCAAATCCAAATCATCAATTGACATACGCAAAACAGGAGTAGGACCCACTGCCGGTTCTGGTGTTCCTGTGCCAATAGGTTCATTTATTATGCTGACTTCGGTTGTTTTGAACATACCAAGGTATTTTACCAGGACNTCTGCTGCTGCCGTAACTGCTTCATCAGGNCTAATACTACCATCTGTCCAAACTTCCAGTGTCAATTTATCATAATTGGTAACATTACCAACACGAGTATCAGTAACACCAAACTTAACTCTAGTAATTGGAGAATAAATAGAATCTACAGGAATCAAACCAATAGGTTGATCTTGCGTTTTATTCTTGTCCGCAGGTACATACCCACGTCCAATATCTACATAAAGCACCATATCAAGAGTAGCTTTTTTGTCCAAGGTAGCAATATGTAATTCCGGATTAAGAACTACAGTATCTTGGTCGCATTTAATGTCTGCTCCCGTTACTTCACACTCACCCGTGCAAGAAATAGCGAAGGTTTTAGGCTTTAATTGACTACGATCCTCAACATTTACCTTAAAGTTAAGAGCTTTAATATTTAAAATAATATCTGCTACGTCTTCCCTAACACCTTTAATCGTAGAGAACTCATGCAAAACGCCGTCGATTTTAACGCCGGTAACTGCTGCTCCGGATAAAGATGAAAGAAGAACACGACGCAAACTATTACCTAAAGTAATACCATAACCACGTTCCAAAGGTTCCCAGACAAACTTACCATAACGTCCATCTTCGCTAACTTCGTTGGTGACCATTTTCGGGTTTTCAATTTCTATCATGCGGAAAGCCTCCTTTTGGCGCATTACCACAATACGCGTAATATATGGTGGCAAACAGTATATTATTTAGAATACAATTCAACAATAAGATGTTCTTCGATAGGAATATCTATTTCCTCACGAGTAGGGAAACGATCTACTTTACCGCCTAAGTTTTGAGCATCGCCAACTAACCAAACAGGTATAGTTTTCTTTGCCAAAGTTTCAGCCATCCCTTTGAAGTATTCTAAACCACGACTATTTTCCATAACAGAAATTACATCTCCGGCTTTAACAACTGCGGAAGGAATATCCAAACGCTTGCCATTAACGGAAATATGACCGTGTGTAACGAGTTGTCTAGCTTGGCTACGGCTATCAGCCAAACCAAGACGATAAACTACATTATCCATTCTGCGTTCCAACATAATTAAAAGGTTTTCACCTGTAATACCTTTTTGTTTTTCAGCACGTTCGAAGCAATTATGGAATTGACGTTCCAACATGCCGTATATACGACGAGCCTTTTGTTTTTCACGTAACTGAATACCATATTCAGAAACTTTTTTGCGTGCTTGACCATGTTGGCCAGGTGCGTAAGCGCGTACCTCAAAAGCACATTTGCTACCATAACAACGATCGCCTTTAAGGTATAACTTTACTCCTTCACGACGACATTGACGGCATACAGCCTCAGTATATCTTGCCATTTAACGGGTACACCTCCTCAATTAAACTCTTCTACGTTTAGGTGGGCGACAGCCATTGTGGGGAATTGGAGTAACATCTTTTATAGAGTTAACTTCCAAACCAGCAGCTTGCAAAGAACGAATTGCAGCTTCACGACCGCCTCCAGGACCTTTAACGAAAACTTCTATTTTTTTCAAACCATGCTCCATTGCAGCTTTAGCAGCTTGTTCAGCAGCCATTTGTGCAGCGAACGGAGTGCTTTTACGGGAACCACGGAAGCCCATGCCGCCTGCAGATGCCCAGCTCAATACATTACCAGCGGTATCCGCAATAGTAACGATTGTATTGTTGAATGTAGAGCGAATATGAGCCACTCCGGATTCAATATTTTTACTTACTTTCCGTTTAGTACGGACAACTTTTTTTCCAGCCACTCGTCTAATCCCTCCTTAACGATTATTTCTTTTTGCCACCAGTGCTCTTTTTAGGTCCCTTGCGGGTACGAGCATTGTTTTTAGTGTTTTGTCCACGTACAGGAAGACCTGCACGATGTCTACGGCCACGATAGCAACCAATTTCAACCAACCTCTTAATATTAAGGGATTCTTCGCGACGAAGGTCACCTTCTACTTTGTATTCATGGTCAAGGCTTTCACGGAGTTTGGAAATTTCTGCTTCCGTCAAATCTCTAACGCGAGTATCGGGATTAATTCCTGTTTTAGTCAAAATTTCACGAGATAACGTAAGGCCAATACCATAAATGTACGGTAAAGCATATTCAATACGCTTATCTCTCGGCAAATCAACGCCGGCAATACGTGCCATTAACAAGCACCTCCTTATTATCCTTGTTTTTGTTTATGTTTCGGGTTTTCACAAATTACCATTACATGACCTTTGCGTTTTATTACTTTGCATTTTTCACATATTGGTTTTACAGACGGTCTAACTTTCATAATAATAAACCTCCTATTGCCTGTCTTGATTATTTAAAACGATAAGTAATTCGTCCACGATTTAGATCATATGGAGTAAGCTCCACTGTCACTCTGTCGCCAGGCAAAATTTTAATGAAGTTCATGCGTATCTTACCGGATATATGTGCTAAAATCACATGATCGTTCTCCAATTTTACTTGAAACATTGCGTTGGGCAGAGATTCTAAAATTGTGCCTTCTACTTCAATTACATCCTGTTTTGACACAAATGATACCTCCTTGTTTTAGGCTTTAGAGCCCGAAATAGTGCTACTTTACCACGGTTTCATTTGGAACCGGGAATTGTGCACTCTTAAAAGTAAATTCCAGGTTCGCCGGCCTATACAACCGTTTCCAACGCAATAGCACGATCTTGTCGGCTTTGCGTTTTTTAACAATAACGTGAATCAAAAGTAGTTTGCTTATTTCTTAATAGCTGCTAACAAATCACTGTAAACTTTGTTGATATCTTGCATTCCTGCAATATCAATGAATACGCCTTGTTTTTTGTAGTAATCAATAAGAGGAGCTGTTTGGTCATGATAAGCTTCCAAACGCTTTTTAACAGTTTCTTCTTTATCATCATCACGTTGATACAAAACTCCACCGCATTTATCACATATACCTTCAACCTTACTAGGATTGTAGACAATATGATAAGTAGCTCCACAAACCTTACAAATGCGCCTTCCTGTTACACGGCTTACTAATTCACTATCCGGAACCCCGATATTTACCACACCTGTCAACTTAATGTCCAAGTCTTGCAAAATACCATCAAGAGCCACTGCCTGCTCTTCTGTTCTCGGAAATCCATCTAGGATAAATCCTTTGGAACAATCCGCTTGGGCTAAACGTTCTCTAACGATTCCAATAGTAACCGCATCAGGAACTAGTCCACCGGCATCCATATATTTTTTGGCTTCTTTTCCTAATTCTGTACCATTTTTCACAGCCGCACGGAACATATCTCCCGTAGAAATATGAGGAATTTGGAATTCAGCAACTAGCTTTTCTGCCTGGGTCCCCTTACCTGCACCGGGAGGTCCCATTAAAAGAATGTACATAGTGTCACTCTCCTATTTCATGAAACCTTGATAGTGTCTCATTAAAATAAGCGACTCTATCTGTTTCATAGTATCAAGCGCAACGCCTACAACGATTAAAAGTGCCGTTCCTCCGAAGTAGATCCCGGATATACCGGTTACCCAAACTATTAAGTTTGGCATAATAGCAATGAATGCTAAAAATATTGCGCCAGCCAGAGTAATTCTGGTCATAATTTTATCAAGATAATCAGTTGTTGGTTTTCCTGGCCTAAGTCCAGGAATAAAACCACCATAACGTTTAATGTTATCACTCATATCTGGTATATTCATGCTAACTGCAGTATAGAAGTATGTAAAGAAAATAATCATTAAAATATAAATAGTGGTTTGAAGCGGTGTTCCCCAAGCAAAGTAACCAGCTATAGTCTGTACCCAAGGCACTTTAACGAACTGGGCAATTGTCACCGGGAACATTAAAACTGAAGAGGCAAAAATTATAGGAATTACACCTGCTTGGTTAACCTTAAGCGGAATGTAGCTGGTATGACCACCATACATTTTACGACCCACAACACGTTTAGCATATTGCACCGGAACCTTACGGTGAGCTACAGTAATGGCCACAACGAATGCAACCATTAATAAAGCTATAAGTGCAAATATAATTAAGTTAAACACATTAATAGTACCGGCATGTAAATATTGTGCCATAACCTTCAAACCATCGGGAAGACGAGATACTATACCTGCAAAGATAATAAGAGAAATACCATTTCCTATTCCCTTTGACGTGATTTGCTCGCCAATCCACATAAGGAGAACTGTTCCCGCTGTTAATGTTATGGCAATCATTAATATAGAAAAGGGGCTGGGATTATTTATAGCCACCTTTAAACCATAAGCCATGCCAATAGCTTGAATAAAACCCAAAACTACTGTACCATAACGATTGATTTTAGATATTTTTTTGCGTCCTTCTTCGCCTTCTTTTGACCAACGTTCCAAAGTTGGAACAACTACAGTCAAGAGCTGTAAAATAATGGAAGCATTAATATATGGTGTGATGCTCATAGCAAAAATTGAAAACTTACTCAATGCACCACCGGAAAACATATCCAACAATCCAAATAGATTACCACTGGTGAAGAGTTGTTCAATCATTGACGCGTTGACCCCGGGAACAGGGATGTGTGTTCCAGCCCTAAATACGATGAACATGGCCAACGTAAATAATACTTTTTGCCTGAGTTCCGTAATCTTAAAAATATTGTTAAGGGCTGATAACAATTAAATCACCTCTACTTTTCCGCCGGCAGCGACGATCTTTCCTTCTGCGGTCTTAGTGAAACCCATGGCTTGAACTGTCAACTTTTTAGTAAGTTCACCGTTCCCAAGAATACGAACGCCATCGCGAATATTCTTTATTAAACCACATTCAATAAGAGTAACAGGATCAATTACCGCGCCGTCTTCAAAGCAATTTAAGTTGCCCACATTTACTTCAGCGTAATGAACACCAAATTTATTGTAGAAACCACGTTTTGGTAAACGTAGGTATAAAGGTTTTTGACCACCTTCAAAACCAGGACGCTTTACGCCGCCGGAGCGGGATTTTTGTCCTTTTTGACCTTTGCCTGATGTTTTACCCAGACCAGATCCAAGACCACGACCTACACGGACGCGAGACTTCTTTGAACCCGGAACCGGAGACAATTCATGCAAATTCATCTGCAGCACCTCCTTGTTTTAAGCTTCAACTTTTTCTACTTTTACGAGATGATCAACTTTGTGAATCATTCCACGAATAGTAGCAGTGTCATTCTTCACAACACTTGTACGAATCTTTCCTAAACCCAAAGCCTTTACGGTTGCGCGTTGATCTTGCGGATAACCGATTAAGCTACGGGTTAGCGTGATTTTAATTTGTTCCATCATGCTGCCTCCTTAGCCCCATAATTCTTCTACAGTTTTGCCACGCAATGCTGCAACATCTTTAGCGTTCTTAAGAGAAGACAAACCTTGAAGAGTTGCACGCACAACATTGTTGGGGTTTGAAGATCCTTGACTCTTAGTCAAGATATCACGAACGCCAGCTAACTCAAGAACCGCACGAACAGGACCACCGGCAATAACTCCGGTACCTTCTGCTGCTGGTTTTAAGAAAACACGGCCTGCGCCATATACACCAATTATTTCATGAGGAATGGAGGTTCCTTTCAAAGGAACGCTAATCATGCTCTTTTTAGCATCTTCAACGCCTTTGCGAATTGCTTCAGGAACTTCGGCAGCCTTACCAAGGCCCATGCCTACATGACCATTTTCATCACCAACAACAACCAGAGCCGAGAAGGAGAAACGACGTCCGCCTTTTACAACTTTAGCTACGCGGTTGATAAACACGACTTTTTCTTTTAAGCCATCATCTTGTTTTTCGAAATTCGCCACTATTATTCCTCCTTCTGTTAGAATTGAAGACCGGCTTCACGAGCCGCTGCAGCAAGAGCTGCTACACGACCATGGTAAAGATAGCCGCCACGATCAAATACTACTTGTTTAATGCCTTTTTCCAAGGCTCTCTTAGCAACAGTTTCGCCAACTAATTTAGCAGCGTCAGCATTACCGCCATAATTTTCTTTTAGACCTTTTTCAATGGAGCTGGCAGATACCAAAGTCTCACCTGTTACATCATTTATAATCTGAGCATAAATATTGCTAAGACTACGATATACATTCAAACGTGGTTTTTCTGCTGTTCCTTTAATATTTTTGCGAGAACGTAAATGACGTTTTTGACGATTTTCGTTCTTATCTATTTTTTTAAGCAAGAGTTTCACTCCTTCCTTTAGAAATTATTTCTTGCCTTTAGCGCCCGCTTTGCCGGCTTTACGCACAATATGTTCGCCCTCATATCTAATTCCTTTACCTTTATAGGGCTCAGGAGGACGAAGAGCACGAATCTCAGCACAAACTGCGCCAACAGCTTCTTTGTTTATACCATTGACTACTATTTTACTCGGAGTCGGTACGTCAAAGCTAATGCCTGTAGGCGGTTCCATAATTACCGGGTGAGAAAAGCCTAGGGTGAAATTAATGTTTTGACCTTGCTTAGCCGCACGATAACCAACGCCTTGAATTTCCAAGGATTTGGAGAAGCCTTGAGTTACTCCAACAATCATATTATTAATCAGTGTACGTGACAAACCGTGCAATGAACGATGGGTTTTATCATCACTAGGACGAGCAACTGTTATGATGCCGTCTTTCATTTCAAGTATCATTTCTTTACTGATCTGACGAGCCAACTCGCCTTTAGGTCCCTTTACAGAAACCATGTTATCTTCTACCTTTACCGTCACTTCAGAAGGGACAGTAATAGGAGCTTTACCAATTCTTGACACTATGAGCACCTCCTGTCTTTAGAAGTTTTTACCAAACGTATGCAACTACTTCGCCACCCAAACCTGCTTTACGTGCAGCTTTGTCAGTCATCATTCCTTCAGAAGTAGAGATAACTGCAATGCCTAAGCCCCCGAGGACTCTAGGCAATTGGTCTTTTTGAGAGTAAACTCTCAAGCCTGGTTTAGAAATACGTTTAATACCGGAAATTACTTTTTCCTTATTAGCACCGTATTTTAGGCTAACGCGGATGATTCCTTGTTTGCTATCCGCAACGATTTCATAATCTTTAATAAATCCTTCTTTTTTCAAAATCTCTGCAATAGCAGTTTTGATTTTGGAACCGGGGATTTCAACTTTATCGTGATGGACCGAATTTGCATTACGAATACGTGTAAGCATATCGGCAATCGGGTCAGTCATAACCATACTTAAATACCCTCCTTCCTAATTTGCTGCCATTACCAGCTAGCTTTTGTTACTCCCGGAATAGCACCTTTGTAACTATATTCCCGGAAGCAAATACGGCACAGGCCAAATTTGCGCATGTAACCATGTGGTCTACCACAAATTTTACAACGATTATAGCCACGAACCTTAAATTTTGGTTCAGCTTTCCATTTTTCAATCAGGGCTGTTTTAGCCAAGGTATTTCCTCCTTACTTATGCGCTAAATGGCATGCCGAGAAGTTTTAGTAATTCTCTTGCTTCTTCGTCAGTCTTAGCAGTAGTAACAATAATAATATCCATTCCACGAACTTTTTCTACTTTATCATAGTCTATTTCCGGGAAAATCAATTGTTCTTTCATACCCATGGAATAGTTGCCACGACCATCAAAGGACTTTGGGTTTACACCACGAAAGTCGCGTACGCGAGGCAATGCAATATTCATAAGTTTGTCAAGGAACTGGTACATACGTTCACCACGAAGGGTAACTTTTGTACCAATAGGCATTCCTTCACGTAATTTAAATGCCGCAATAGATTTCTTTGCTTTAGTAATAACTGGTTTTTGACCTGTAATAACTGTTAAATCTGCCACAGCAGAATCAATAGCCTTACTATTGGTAACTGCGTCTCCGCAACCTATGTTAATAACTATTTTCTCCACTTTTGGGAGTTCATTAACATTAGTATAATTGAATTTATCCATCAAGCCTTTAACGGCTTCGGACAAATATTTTTCTTGCAATCTGGTAACTGCCATCAGTAATCCTCCTTTCCCGGATTTTATTTATCGATTACTTCTCCACATTTTTTGCAAGTTCTGGCAAAGCCACCTGCAACTGCGGTTTTCTTAATACGAGTAGGCTTTTTACAAGCCGGACATACTAACATGACTTTGGAAGAGGACATAGCCGCTTCCTTAACAATAATACCACCTTGAGGATTGGACTGAGAAGGTTTCGTGTGGCGTTTTACTTTATTAATACCTTCGATAACAACTTTTGCTTTCTTGGGCAACGCTTCCACAATTTTACCTTGCTTGCCTTTATCCTTACCGGATAAAACCACAACGGTATCACCTTTTTTTACATGCAATTTAACTGCAGTAGTCATGTTCGAAACACCTCCTTATAGTGCGTTAGTTTTATTAATAATTAGAGCACTTCCGGTGCCAACGAAACAATCTTCATATAGTCTTTATCGCGTAACTCGCGAGCCACAGGCCCAAAAATGCGAGTCCCACGAGGACTCTTATCGTCTTTAATAAGAACTGCTGCATTTTCATCAAAACGGATATAAGAACCATCTGGACGACGGGTACCTTTACGCGTACGTACTACAACTGCCTTTACTACTTCACCTTTTTGGACAACGCCACCGGGTGACGCATCTTTAACAGCGCAAACAATAACATCACCAATGTAGGCATATTTACGGTATGAACCGCCTAATACACGGATACACATAACTTTTTTAGCACCAGTATTATCACCAACATTAAGTATAGTCTGTTGTTGTATCATTGTTTTCCCTCCTTTGCTAATCGCCGATCAGCAATCAATTATTTTGCATGCTCTAGAATTTCAACTACACGCCAGCATTTATCTTTAGACAAAGGGCGAGTTTGCACAATTTTAACCGTATCTCCCATATGTGCTTCATTGTTTTCGTCATGCGCTTTAAATTTTATTGTGTGTTTAACACCTTTTTGATAAAGAGGGTGCTGTACTAAACGATCAATAGCAACTACAACGGTCTTATCCATTTTATCGCTGACTACTTTACCAGTACGTGTTACACGCATATTTCTTTCTTCTGCCACGAAATGATTCCTCCTTCGCTTAGTGTGAAAACTAATTAAGCGTTAACTTCGCGTTCACGTTGAATAGTTTTAATACGAGCAATGGACTTTTTTACTTCTCTGATTTTCATCGGATTTTCACATTGTCCGGTTGCCATTTGAAAACGCAAGCTGAAAAGTTCATCTTTCAAGCCAGCTAATTTAGTGTCTAATTCACTTTCAGACATATCACGAATTTCTGTTGTTTTCATTAAGCTTCACCACCCACTCCATTTTCTCGTGCGGCGACTTCGGCTTCCAATTGGGCTTTAGATACGAATCTAGTCTTTATAGGCAATTTATGACCTGCAAGACGCATAGCTTCTTTGGCAATTTCTTCAGTAACGCCGTTCATTTCGAACATAACGCGACCAGGTTTAACAACTGCCACCCAATACTCTGGAGAACCTTTACCACTACCCATACGGGTCTCAGCCGGTTTTGCTGTAATAGGCTTATCCGGGAAAATCTGAATCCATACTTGACCGCCACGTTTGATGTAACGAGTCATTGCAATACGAGCTGCTTCTATTTGTCGATTGGTAATCCAAGCGGGTTCCAAAGCAACCAAACCAAAATCACCGTGAGTAATTCTATTACCACGCATAGCACGGCCAGTCATACGGCCTCTATGTTGCTTACGATGTTTTACTCTCTTAGGTAGTAACATTATATTGCGCCCCCTTCTTGCACTTTTGGAGCAGCTTTAGCTACTTCTTTGCTTTCAGGAAGAACTTCGCCTTTATAAATCCATACTTTTACGCCAATACGACCATAAGTTGTGTGAGCTTCAGCAGTACCATAATCTATATCAGCACGTAAAGTGTGTAGCGGAATGCTTCCTTCACGGTAAGTCTCGCTACGAGCTATTTCAGCTCCGCCTAAACGACCGCCTACTTGAATCTTAATTCCTTTCGCACCCATGCGCATTGTACGACCAACGCATTGTTTCATTGCACGGCGGAAAGCTATACGGCGTTCCAATTGAGAGGCAATGTTTTCAGCAACCAAAATTGCATTCATATCAGGTGTTTTAATCTCAACAATATTGATATCAATATTGCTATCAGTCATTTTTTTCAAATCGCCTTTTAGCAATTCAATATTGCTGCCTTGGCGACCAATAACCATACCAGGTTTAGCCGTATAAATTGAAATACGAGTTTTTTGAGAAGCTCTTTCAATTTGTACACGTGCAATACCAGATAGAAATAATTTTTCTTTAATGAATTCACGAACTTTAATGTCTTCTAACAAGAATTTTTCATAGTCTTTATCGGCAAACCATTTGGAATCCCAATCTTTGATAATGCCTATTCTAAGACCATGTGGATTAACTTTTTGACCCACTATTGTTTCCCTCCTTTTCCAGGATATTATTTTTCTGCAACCGCTATTGTTACATGGCTAGAACGTTTTAAAATTTTAAACGCCTGTCCACGAGAGCGGGGATGAATTCTTTTCATTGTAGGACCCTGATCCACACAAGCACTGGAAACAATAAGGTTATCTACATTCATGTCAAAATTATGTTCGGCGTTAGCAACTGCTGAGTGCAATACTTTCTCAATAACCTCAGAACCAACCTTCGGGGTATGTTTGAGGATCGCGAATGCTTCACCCACAGCTTTACCGCGAATGATATCAATTACGATACGCAATTTGCGTGGCGCGATGCGAACATATCTGGCAATAGCTTTTGATTCTTCCATCGTGTTTTGCCCCCTTTCCCCTATTATTTAGCAGCCGGTGCTGCTGCGCCTACTGCTGTACTCTTATCTCCATGACCTCTAAATAAACGAGTCGGAGCAAACTCTCCTAATTTATGACCTACCATATCTTCAGTAATATATACGGGCACATGTTTGCGACCGTCATGCACAGCTATGGTATGCCCCAAAAATTCAGGAAGAATAGTAGAGCTACGAGACCAAGTTTTTACTACTTTTCTATCATTTGCAGCATTAAGTGTTTCAATTTTTTTTGCGAGACTTGCCTGGACAAAAGGTCCCTTTTTAATTGATCTGGACACTATGTATGCCTCCTTTCTCTAATCCTTTTATTTCGTTCTACGTTTTAAAATCAGCTTAGAAGAAGCGTGTTTTTTAACACGGGTACGGGTACCAAAAGCACTCTTACCCCAAGGAGTAACAGGACGTTTACGTCCAACTGGAGAGTGACCTTCACCACCACCATGTGGATGATCGTTAGGATTCATTGCCACACCACGGTTTGCAGGACGAATACCCAACCAACGAGAACGACCAGCCTTACCAATAGTAATGTTTTCATGATCCAAATTACCAACTTGTCCTATAGTAGCACGACAATTAATGTGTATTTTGCGTATTTCACCGGAAGGCATACGCAGTAAAGCATAGTCGCCTTCTTTAGCCATTAATTGAGCACCAGCACCTGCGCTGCGCATTAATTGACCACCCTTACCTATTTTCATTTCCACATTGTGTATCATAGTACCAAGAGGAATATTCAACATAGGTAAACAGTTACCAACCTTGATATCAGCATCAGGACCGCTTACTATTACATCTCCAACTTTTAAACCAAGCGGAGCAATTATGTAACGTTTTTCACCATCAGCATAGTTCAACAAAGCGATATTAGCAGTACGGTTAGGGTCATACTCTATGGTAGCAACTTTTGCCGGTACGCTGTCTTTATTACGCTTGAAATCTATAATGCGGTATTGCCTTTTATGCCCGCCGCCTTGATGACGAACAGTCATTTTACCAGTATTATTACGGCCGGCATGCTGCTGTAGTTTATCTACAAGAGGGCGATGCGGCTTGTCTGTTGTAATCTCTTCGAAGGTAGAAACTGTCATACTACGTCTCGAAGGAGAATACGGATTAAAGCTTTTTATAGCCATTTTTTTACCTCCTTAATGCGAATTACATCCCTTCGAAAACTGGAATTGTATTGCCTGTGGCAAGTTTTACAATTGCTTTCTTGTAGTCGGAACGCTTACCTTCAGATTTACCCATGCGCTTGGTTTTGCCAAATACACGGATAGTGTTTACACTAATAACCTTCACTTTGAAAATCGCTTCAACTGCTTGGCGAATTTCTACTTTATTAGCTCCAAGAGCTACTTTGAAGGTATATTTATTATCTTGCATCATGGCGGAAGTTTTTTCCGTAATGATTGGTTTTAGTAATATATCACGAGGATTAGCAGCCATTATGCGAGCACCTCCTCAATCTTAGCAACGGCATCTTTAGCCAAAAGTACTCTTTCATTATGAAGAATATCAAAAACATTCAAACATGCATTAGAAAGTGCTTTAACTTTAGGAATGTTACGGGAAGATTTTTCCACGTTTTCATTTTCACCGTTTGTAATAATAAGAGCTTTTTTCTCAGAAGCTTCAAACCCTTTTAACATTTCAACAACGTTTTTAGTTTTAGCTTCATCGAATTGCAACCCATCAATTATAATTAATTCACCAGCTGCAACCTTCGAGGATAATGCACAACGAATTGCCAAACGACGCGCCTTACGGGGCATTGATTTAGCATGACTACGCGGAGAAGGACCAAAAACAGTACCACCGCCAACCCATATTGGGGAACGTGTTGATCCACTACGTGCACGGCCTGTTCCTTTTTGTTTCCAAGGTTTACGACCACCACCGCGAACAAGTCCACGAGTTTTGGTAGCATGTGTGCCTTGACGCTCATTAGCTTGTTGCATAACAACTGCTTGATGAACAACCGCTTCATTCATTTCTACGCCAAATACATAGTCCATTAATTCTATTTCTTCACCGGTTTTTTTACCGGTCATATCGTATACTGATAACTTCGGCATTTAAACGCCCTCCTTTCTTTCTCTTATACCTTATTTCTTAGTTGCTTTAACAATATCAGGTTTTACTGTTTCTTTTAATATTACAAAAGATCCAGCAGCTCCAGGTATTGAGCCACTAACTAAAATAAGATTGCGGTCCAAATCAACTTTAGCAACAGTTAAACGTTGCACTGTTACATTTGCTCCACCCATACGTCCAGGTAATTTCTTACCTTTAATAACTCTACCACCAGGACCTGAATGCATTGGTCCATTGGAGCCGGGTTCACGATGAGATTTAGAACCATGTGCCATTGGTCCGCAAGCGAAATTGTGACGCTTAATAGTACCTGCAAAACCTTTACCACGAGAGACGCCTGTAGCGTCAATCATTTCTCCTGCAGCGAAAATGTCAGCTGCAAGCTTTTGTCCAACTGTATATTCAGAAGGAGCAGATAAACGCAATTCTCTAACAAACTTAACCGGAGTTACGCCAGCTTTATCAAAGTGACCTTTCATCGGTTGGTTCGTATGTTTTTCTTTTAAATCACCAAATCCAAGTTGAACAGCGTTATATCCATCTGTCTCTTCGGTTTTATTTTGAATTACTATGCAAGGGCCGGCTTCCACAACAGTTACCGGAATCATCTTACCATCAGCTTCAAAAATTTGGGTCATGCCTAATTTTTTGCCTAGGATTCCTTTAGCCATTATCGCACCTCCTTACGCTTTTATCTCGATATCTACGCCAGCAGGAAGATCCAAACGCGTTAAAGCGTCAATAGTCTTTGCCGTTGGCTCCAAAATGTCAACAAGTCTCTTATGTGTGCGCATTTCAAATTGCTCACGAGAATCTTTATTTACATGTGGAGAACGTAGTATCGTATAAATATTTTTTTCTGTAGGAAGCGGAATGGGACCGGAAACTTGAGCCCCGGTACGTTTCGCAGTTTCTACAATCTTTGCTGCACTTTGATCAAGTGCCTTGTAATCATATGCTTTCAATCTAATTCTGATTTTCTGACTTTTTGCCATTGATAACTTCCTCCTAATCGCCACGTTTCTAAGAACGGACATACTCCGTGAAAATCTCCCTGTCATAAGCAGGCAAGCAACCTCTCACTTCATCGCAATACCATACAAATAAACACAATAAGATGAGGGGCTAAAAGCCCCCCATCTGGGCTCTATATTATTTCTCTTCTATTGCAGTAACAACGCCAGCGCCTACAGTATGGCCGCCTTCGCGAATTGCGAAACGCAAACCTGGCTCAATAGCGATTGGTGTAATCAACTCAATATCCATTGTTACGTTATCGCCAGGCATTACCATCTCAGTTCCTTCCGGAAGATGAGCAACACCGGTTACATCTGTTGTACGGAAGTAAAATTGAGGACGGTAACCGTTAAAGAACGGTGTATGGCGTCCGCCTTCTTCTTTTGTCAAGATATATACTTCACCTTTGAATTTCGTGTGCGGATGGATACTGCCCGGTTTAGCCAAAACTTGACCGCGCTCTATCTCGCTTCTTTCTACTCCGCGCAATAAGCAGCCTACGTTATCGCCTGCCAATGCCTCATCCAAGGATTTACGGAACATTTCCAAGCCTGTTGCTACTGTTTGTTTCTTTTCTTCAGTCATGCCAACGATTTCTACTGTATCGCCAACTTTAACTGCTCCACGCTCTATACGGCCGGTAGCAACTGTGCCACGTCCTGTAATAGTGAACACGTCTTCCACAGGCATTAAGAAAGGCTTGTCAGTTGCGCGCTCAGGAACAGGAATATAGCTGTCTACTGCATCCATTAATTCCATGATTTTCGCTTCATAGGCTGGATCGCCTTCCAAAGCTTTTAATGCTGAACCTACGATGATAGGAATATCATCACCCGGGTAGTCGTAGCTGGAAAGCAATTCTCTTACTTCCATCTCTACCAATTCAATCAATTCAGGATCGTCTACCATATCAGCCTTGTTCAAGAAAACTACCATTGCCGGTACGCCAACTTGGCGAGCTAGCAAGATGTGCTCGCGTGTTTGCGGCATTGGGCCGTCAGCAGCACTTACTACCAAAATAGCTCCATCCATTTGAGCTGCGCCTGTAATCATGTTCTTTACATAGTCAGCATGGCCCGGGCAGTCAACATGTGCATAGTGGCGAGTTTTTGTTTCGTATTCAACGTGGGATGTATTAATGGTAATACCACGTTCTCTTTCCTCAGGAGCCTTATCAATCATGTTATAATCCATGAATGTAGCGCCGCCTTGAGCTGCCAACACCTTAGTAATAGCAGCAGTCAATGTGGTCTTGCCGTGATCAACGTGACCGATGGTACCAATATTAGCATGGGGTTTTGTTCTTTGAAATTTTTGTTTAGCCATTTTTATTTCCTCCTAATTTCTTCATTTATTTTATTCTTGCGTTCCCTTTGCTTTGGCAATGATTGCTTCAGCAATGTTTTTCGGAATATCTTCATAGTGATCAACTTCCATGGAGTAATTGCCACGACCTTGAGTCTTGGAACGAAGGTCTGTTGAATAACCAAACATCTCAGAAAGAGGAACAAAAGCATTAATTACTTGAGCTCCGTTTCTAGCTTCCATTCCTTCAATACGTCCACGGCGTGAGTTTAAATCACCAATAACATCACCCATATATTCTTCAGGAACAATAACTTCTACTTTCATATACGGTTCCAAAATTGTCGGATTAGCTCTTAAAGCACCAGCTTTAAAACCCATAGATCCTGCAATTTTAAAGGCCATTTCCGAAGAATCTACTTCATGATAAGAACCATCATAAACAGTAACTCCGATGTCAACCATAGGGAACCCTGAAAGCACGCCATTTTCCATTGCCTCTTTAACACCGGCCTCGATAGGTCCGATATATTCTTTAGGAATAGCACCACCAACGACTTTGTTTTCAAACTTGAACCCTTCGCCGACTTCCAAAGGTGTAAGTTCCAACCAGCAATGACCATATTGGCCCTTACCACCGGACTGACGAACGAATTTTCCTTCGGCTTTGACGGATTTACGAATTGTTTCACGATAAGCAACTTGAGGGTTACCAACCGTGCAACCAACGTTGAATTCACGAAGAAGTCTATCTACGATAATATCCAAATGTAACTCGCCCATACCGGAAATAATAGTTTGAGATGACTCCGGATCTGTGTGAACACGGAACGTAGGATCTTCTTCAGCTAATTTTTGTAAAGCAACGCCCATTTTTTCTTGATCAGCTTTAGTTTTAGGTTCAACTGCTACCGAAATAACAGGTTCAGGGAAAACCATTGATTCAAGAATTATTGGATGTTTTTCATCGCAAAGAGTGTCACCGGTAGTTGTATCTTTCAAGCCAACAGCAGCAGCAATATCACCGCTATAAGCTTCTCCTATTTCCACACGATGATTAGCATGCATCCTTAAAATACGGCCTATGCGTTCTCTCTTGCCCTTTGTGGAATTATACACATAAGAACCAGCAGCTAACACACCGGAATATACTCTGAAGAATGCTAACCTTCCAACAAAAGGATCTGTTGCAATTTTGAATGCCAATGCGGAGAAGGGAAGTTCATCGCTAGAAGCGCGTTCATCTTCTGCACCGGTATCAGGATTGACACCTTTAATTGGAGGAATATCCGTAGGAGCAGGCATATAGGCAACAACTGCGTCAAGCAACGGTTGTACACCTTTGTTCTTATAAGAAGAACCGCAACATACCGGACACATTTTGCAAGCAATTGTTTGCTTACGAATGCCCATGTTTATTTCGTCTTCAGTAAGATCTTCGCCTTCCAAATATTTCATCATTAATTCATCATCGCTTTCAGCTACTGCCTCCAGCAATTTTTGACGATATTCTTGAGCTTTTTCCAGCATGTCTGCAGGAATCTCAATGAATTCTTCGTCTTTACCTAATTGGTCACCGTATACAATTCCGCGCATTTTTATTAAATCAATCATGCCCACAAAAGTATCTTCAAAGCCAATAGGAATTTGAATTGGCACTGCATTAGCGTTTAAGCGCTTGCGCATCATGTCAACTACATTATAAAAATCTGCGCCTGTAATATCCATCTTGTTCACATAAGCCATACGTGGAACATTATATTTATCAGCNTGACGCCAAACTGTTTCTGATTGAGGTTCAACCCCGCCCTTTGCGCAAAATACCGCAACAGAGCCATCAAGTACACGTAGGGAGCGTTCAACTTCAACTGTGAAATCAACGTGACCCGGTGTATCTATAATATTGATTGTATGTCCCAACCAGTGGCAAGTAGTAGCTGCAGAAGTGATAGTAATACCACGTTCTTGCTCTTGAACCATCCAGTCCATTGTAGCACCACCATCGTGAACTTCACCTATCTTATGAGTCTTACCGGTATAAAACAGGATACGCTCGGTGGTAGTGGTCTTGCCGGCATCAATATGAGCCATGATACCGATATTTCTTGTTTTCTCTAGGGGAAACTCTCTGGCCACTAGTTACTCCTCCTTCACATTCTTGTATTACCAGCGATAGTGTGCAAAAGCTTTATTAGCCTCTGCCATCTTATGAGTGTCTTCACGTTTCTTCACAGCAGCACCGGTGCTGTTAGCAGCATCCATTATTTCACCTGCTACGCGTTCGCACATAGTTTTTTCTCCGCGCAAGCGAGAATAGTTTACCAACCAACGAATACCTAAGGTTGTTTTACGATCAGCTCTTACTTCAATCGGCACTTGGTAGTTAGCACCACCAACACGACGAGCACGTACTTCCAAAATAGGCATTACATTTTTCATAGCAACATCAAATACTTCCAATGGATCTTTGCCGGTTTTAGAACGGACAAGATCAAAAGCATCATATACTATGCGTTCAGCTACACCTTTTTTGCCATCAAGCATAATTTTATTAATAAATCTAGTTAATAATTTTGAACCATACACCGGATCCGGTAGTACGTCTCTTTTAGTCACAGGACCTTTTCTTGGCATGTGTCTTCCTCCTTCGTTAAATATCAATTCATAGTGTTTATGCTAATTATTTCTTTGCACGTTTAGCTCCGTATTTAGAACGGGACTGGTTGCGGTTAGCAACTCCGGCAGCATCAAGCGCACCACGAATGATATGATAACGAACACCCGGAAGATCTTTTACTCTTCCGCCTCTAATAAGAACAACGCTATGTTCTTGTAGATTGTGGCCGATACCTGGAATATACGCTGTAACTTCAATTCCGTTTGTTAAACGAACACGAGCAACCTTACGCAAAGCAGAGTTAGGTTTCTTAGGTGTTGTAGTATAAACTCTTGTACAAACGCCACGCTTTTGGGGTGAATTTTTCAACGCCGGAGCTGTGGATTTTTGACTAAGTACCTCTCTACCTTTACGAACCAACTGGTTTATTGTAGGCATATCGGCACCTCCTTCCCAAATAATTAGATTTAATGATTATAAAAACCCTCCTACGAGTGTAGTAAGGATCCTATCGATCGTTCAGTACCGCAGCCGCTGCTGCTCCAACATGTATACCACAAGCTTTTCCAAGCTCTTGCATAGAAAGTTCTTTTTCGCATGGCACTTTATTTTGCAAACAAGCTTGTACAAGTGAAGCGGTAACATGTTCATCGGCATCAACAGCAATCAAAACCATCTTTGCCTTACTGTTGTTTATCGCTTTTTGTGTTTGTTTAACGCCAACCACAGTCTTAGCGCCGTTCTTCAGTAATTCAAGAAACATTTCAACACCTCCAAAAAGACACACCTATTCCGAGATACTTGAGTATTGTAACATTCCATACAAAGCGTGTCAAGCACTTTTTATGTTTTTTCCTATCGCTAAAACACCATACCATGCCGTTCTTTGTTTACACGCCACCTAGTGACTCATTGTCAAAACACCAAACGCGTTCGACCAATGTAAAAACCCCTGCATTTAGTGTTTTAAGTTAGACCAATTACCATATATTGCACAATTAGTTAATATTTTCTTATGCTCTGTTTTTCCGATGCCGGCGTAATAAATAAAATACCACGGTCATATTATGCACAACCTACAAAAACTTTGAATTATCTCTAATTTGTATTCAATTCCATAGCTATTTTATATTTTCAATACTGCTATTTCCACCTAAACGCCACAACTCTATATTTTTTATACCGTCTTCTTTAGCCAGACTAATACAATAGTTAATGGTAGTGGCATCAGCAAACCAAGCATAATTAAATACCATATTAGCTAGAATTTTTTGAACAAAGGCTCTGTCAGCTTTTGGTCCCGGAAGCAAAGTATGCGTCCCGTACAAATTATAGAGCATTACTACATATTCAGGTCCNGCAATAAAATGGGTAGTACTAAAAGAAGTTCCAGGTGCCAAAGGTACCCTTAATTTTAGTGCTTGAGCTTGCATCTGCAATAATGAGTATGAGCAGGGGTGTATATTCTAATGCTTTTTAATGGCACCGGATTTAAACCTTCACAATGTTCTCCTCCATATTTTTCAGCATTTTGGGATGAACATATAAATTATTTACAAAACGGTTCTTTACACTAGGAATACTTAACCTCTGAAAACTAATAGAATTAGACTCCAGAGGTTATAACAGGTCATATAAAATTAATATTTTTTAGCTGCTTCGACCATTGGTGGAATGACCTGTTTTTTACGAGACATTACGCCCGGAAGACTAATTATATTTCCCCTTGCAGTTTTACCAAAAGCTTCAGCAATGATGGTTTTTAGCTTACCTGTGAACAACAACTCTGTACTTTCGGCGATGATGTCAGTAACCATTAACAGACTCATATCATACCCTTCAGTTTTACAGATATTTTTCATACAATTAAGCAGCTCTTCTTTAAGTGCCAGAACTTCCGAAGTATCCATAACGAATATTTGACTAACGATCATGCGATATTCACCAATTTGGAATTCTTTTAAATCATTTTTGGCAATTTCAATTGGGCTCATATCACCAATACCAGAACCAGCTTTCAGAACTGCCATTCCGTGTTTCATCATGTCCACATCAGCAATCTGCGCTAACTTTTCAGAAGTCTCTTTATCAATTGACGTACAAGTTGGTGATTTGAACAATACTGTATCAGAAATTATTGCCGACAATAATAATCCTGCAATATTTGTAGGTATTTCTACATTGCGGCGCCAGTACATATTGGCCACGATAGTTGCTGTGCACCCCACTGGCTCTTGCCGCATAAAAATTGGTTCACCTGTTTGAATTCCACCCAAGCGATGATGATCAATGATTTCAATGATTCTAGCTGCTTCAATACCCTCCACCGCTTGGCTACGTTCGTTATGATCCACTAATATTACTCTTTCACGCTCTGGAACAATCAACTTATCACGACTAACAACCCCCACCAATTTGTCATTTTCCACAACCGGATAATTGCTAAATTGCGTGGATTCCATGATTTCCTTGATGTCGCTCAACATATCCGTTGGTTTGAAGCTCGTAATATTTTTTTGCATAATCATATTAACCGGAATACATTGATTCACTAATCTAGCACAAGTATAAGTATCATACGGAGATGTAATAACGATTGTTTTTTTCCTTGCAGCCACTGTTAAAACAGCACCTGGTACTTCACCAGAACCAGTAACGACTAAACAAGCGATATTTTGGTTTAAACAAGTAATCATAGCCTCATCATTACGATCACCAACCAGCACAACATCACCTTTTTTAATTATTTTACGAATCGTATTGTTACTGCCTGCAGCAATTCTAACATTTCCTGTGATCTTTGCATTCATATTTCCCTTATTAATCACTCTGCCATCAATCACTGTTGCAATAGAACTTATGGTAACATTTGCATCAACTAAATTTTGCATACTAAGTTCATTAAAATATCGTTTTGCAATGTCACTTACCGTTAAGATTCCAATCAATTTTCTGTTTTCATCAACGACTGGTACAGATTTAAAGTCGTTTCCACGCATTATCTCACCTAATGTACGCAAAGTATCATTTTCTTTTACGACCACTTTGCAGTCTAAAGCAACATCTTTTACACGAGGATATAAATCCGTAATAAGTTTTGGTGTTTCCATTTTAAATGTTTCTAACACGTATTTCGTTTCTGCATTGATTTTGCCGGCTCTTGCAGGCTCAACATTTTCTCCTAGACTTCTTTTTAGATATGCATACCCAATTGCAGAACAAATGGAATCCGTATCGGGATTGCGATGGCCAATCGTATAAATAGGCCTATTTACTTTCATATGTGCCTCCAAATAATCAATAAGTTTGTGATAATAATTGAATACGAAAAAACAATATTGAACAGTATTTTATTTTCGTTTATTAATCATTATACGACATACTTCCTTAATTATAAAATATCAATCACTATATTATTACCATTTTTAAAATTCATTAAATTGCAACAAGAAGTTGCACTCTTATCAAAAAATAATTAAATCGCACAAAGGTGATCTATTTGCTACTCGAAGCTAAACTCGGTACATAACATTTTTTCATATAATAAACAACAGATGCGACGTTTTTTAACTTACTTTTGCATCGTCTTACTTACAAGAAAAAAAATGTTACTGTCAACCTAATTATCTCTAATTTATATTTATATTTATTTTATGTTTTCAATATTACTATTTCCACCTAAGCGCCACAAAGCTATATTTTTTATACCATCCTCTTTAGCCAGACTAATCCAATAGTTAATGGTAGTAGCATCAGCAAACCAAACATAATTAAATACAATACCCTCGCGATATTTTAAAACCAGGCACTGACTTTCAACATCACGCATTGGCTGCAAGTTATGTTTTTTAATAATATCTACTGCCTCTTTTTCCGTAAGCAGCCGTCTTTGCCCCTTTGTGTTCCATAGGCAGCCGCCACTGGCGTACGCCACACTCTTGGGTTCCGGTAAAGCCGCCATATTAGCTAAAATTTTTTGAATAAAGGCCCTATCAGCTTTTGGCCCAGGAAGCAAAGTATGCGTCCCGTACAAATTATAGAGCATCACTACATATTCAGGCCCTGCAATAAAATGCATAGTACTAAAAGGAGTTCCAGGTTCCAAAACCACCCTTAATTTTAGCCCCTGAGCTTGAGTAACACCATAAAGTCTTTCAATAAACTTCATAAAGAGTTTTTTTGTAGTTGCATCTCTCCATATTCTCTCATAATCTATTTCTACACCGTCAAAATTACCCGCCTTAGCTAAAGTTATAATTTCCTTTATATGAGCATCCATAGCTTCGTCTGTACCCAAAACCGATTTTAGTATCTCGGTATTTTTTACTGAAGGTGAGCTATTTGTCTTTACCTGATCATTAACTATAGTCAGATACTCCACATATTTTCCCTGCTTTTTTAGCTTAGTACGTTTTTCCAACAATGCTTTAGGAATAAATAACTTTTCATGGCTGTCAAAATATGCAGCAAAAAAGGACAGGGACTCCAACCTTGGACTAATTTTTTTCAACTCTTTTTCCCCGTTATCCAAATCCCAATAAACGAGCCAGGCCGAGGGCTCTATTTTAACTGACGCCTGTCTGGCGATCAAAGCTGCCGCTCCGGCATTGTCTTGTTCGCTGCTATAACAACCCGCAAGAAGAAGCAGAACGCCAACAATGAACAAAACCCTTAGCCCCTTTTTAAAAAAAAGCATTATTACTTCCTCCATTATCCTTACAAGTTTCTTATAAACCAATCAATAAGGTGTGTCCATGCCCGTTCAACAATTGCAAGAAAACCTGATATTCCCTGCAAGCGCTCATCATATAAAACTTGTTCCTTTTCTACGCCGGTGTTCCCAGTGATTAAAACCTTATCAAAAACTCCATCATAAACATCATCCGCCAAATTACGCTGGCTCCAACCATAACCGCCCCATGCCGCCCCTAAATATACGCTTCCAGGTTTAACATTAGTGAGTTTTATATCTTTAGCTGCATCCTTGCCATCAATATTAACAGTTATTTGTGCCCCTTTCAAATCTATATCGACTTGGCGTACACCACGATTATGGTAACTAAGTTGTGGTTCATATTTTTGTGCACCATCTTCAATTTTCTTAGGATTTTCTAGGGTTTTATCTTTTAGTCGCTCAGCTTGAATCTTAGCAATTTCAGTTGTCTCAGCATATCTTGCCAAGGTTTCTAACTCTTTTTCTATAACTTGCTTCTTGTCTTCATCTACTGAAATATCTTTTTTACCGTCGAAGCTAGCTAAGTTAAGTTTAAATAGCTCTTTGGTAACACCATCATTTTTTTCTGTAATTACCAAATTGTTATTAACAAAGTTAACCAACACATAACTTGCTAAACCAGCGCTGCCACGCAGGTAAATCTTTTGCTGTCCATATTCATTGCCTGTTAACAACGCTGAGAACTTAATATCTTTAAAATCTCCACTGTTTTTAAGTCGCATAACGCCTTCATCTAATGGTAACGTCGTCAAAATAATTGCTTCATCTTTGAATTCTACTGCCCCTTTTTGCACATCCCAATCGTTTTGTCGCAGCTGATTACCTTTAATGAACTCAATACCTTCATCGTTAGTATCATATTTAATCCGCATAAGCAAGTGATTCACTGACCAATACGACTGGGGCTGCATTCTAGTCAGATCATACAAACCACTCTTTTTAACATTCTTGGCATAACCTTCACGATTAAAATTCATTTTAAAAAGTTGTTTAATCCAATATTCATTAACAGAACTAACTTTATTATTATTGCCAAAAGCCCCTGTATTAGAATGCATTAAGATATAAGCTCCTGGAACATACCCTATTTGATCAACATAAATATTCTCCAAGGTTTTGTAGTCATAAGAAATGCGATTTTTCATGGCAACATAGCTCTCCTTAGGAAAGCCATTTTCATCACGAATATAGTCCATAAGATAGTGATTATAATTTCTGCCCAAAACAGGCATCATCATCGAATATTCCAATGGCCCCATATTACCCAAATAATTATTATACCTATCATGCACATTAATAAAGTATAATCTGAAGCCATTTGTTCCCAATTCCCAATAGCCGGTTTGTGTTAGATCTTTTAACTCGCTAGGCAATAAAAACTTTGTGTCTTTATTATCAAATTTTTCCGGATAAGAAAATATTGTTGCCTTATAATTGAATCTTTCCAAAAGTTTTTGAGCGAACACGGCCGTATCGCGCCGCCCATCTTCAAAAGCCAAGAAAAGCGAACGTTTAGGCAGTTCTTTGCCATTTTTGTAATAATCTAAGATATCCTGTTGTGTAACTGTTACATAGCCCTGTTGCTTTAATCCAGCCAACTGACTTTCCAACTGTTCTGTTCCGATTAAAGAACCACTTCCTACTCTATCTACACCAAAATAGGAAAGAGCAATAAATCCTTGGTCACCGGCAAAAGTAGTATTATTTTCATTAAAAGGTTGATATTTCTTGAATGTGTATAAGGCATTAATCGCCAGACTAATTATTGCTATAAGGAAAATTACTTGAAAAAAAACTCTGATTTTTTTTCTGCGTTCTTTGCGAATAGTAAAAGCATTTTTCAAAGTCATAGTTTAGCACCTGCCTTTTGTGCTTTTCTGCTTTGTTCTTTAACATCAGCAGGAGTCATTCGCGTTCCCCACGTAGATTTCCAGAAAGTTACCCAAGCAATAGGCATTTGCCAGAGCAAAACAATTTCATAATAAACACAGAACCAAATGCCGTAAATCCAAGTTGTGCTTTTACGTAAAAGTAACTGCATAATACTCATAAGCCCAGCCATCAAAACCATACCTAATATAAATGTAGTTGGAAAAACTCTATGGATGATGGGAATATAAACTAAGTTATATAAAACAATCAGAGGTGCTACTAAGGGCACTAAAACACCCATATAAAAAGATAGCGACATAAATGGCTCCTTTTTCCACATAAACCCTGTGGCAATCAAAGATTCTCTAAGCCAAGAACGCTTCCAACGCATTTGTTGTTTTAAAAAAACACTATAGGTATTAGGTACTATTGTATAGCAAACAGCTGTATCCTGATAGCCGGTACGATTATAGCGCAAAATAAAATTAGTCAAACTGCGATCATCGCCGAAGGTTGCTCTTTGCCCCAAAAATTTCTGTCCCAACCAAGCATCACAATACTTCAAAACCAAATCCTTACGATAGCATGACAATGGGCCTGATAGGCAAGTAACTGCGTCAAAAAATCCTTCGGCAGCTTTCATCATCCGAAATGCAATATAGTATCTCACAGACTGCATTTTTGTTAAAGAGTTTGTATAGGTGTTAGCAACATCTGTACGACCACTAACTCCCCCCATTTCCGTATCAACAAAAGGCTGTACTAAATTACGAATGGCAAAAGGTTCAAGAAAACTATCCGAATCAACAAAAACCACCAAATCATGTTTTGCTTTTTTTGTCCCTAATGCCAAACATTCTCGCTTACCCTTATTTACAGGCTGTGGTAAACAGAAAAGCCTGGTTGCTATATCATAGCGTTGCTCTTTTTTTAATCTTTCAATAGTTGCATTAATTTTAGCTACTGAATCATCTGTGGAACAATCATCTACAACAATAACTTCCAGCTTATCCGTTGGATAATCCTGGTTAATACAACCAAGAATTGTTTTCTCTATCCACGTCTCTTCATTAAAGCATGGAATTATGATGGTAACTCCCGGAGTAAAATTTTTATCAATTTTTGCAGGCCTATATAATGAACCAAAAAAATACCTAGTCAATAAAAATGCCGCAGTTATTATGCTATAAGTATAGAGTACTTTATTAAATTTATAGTAAATAATGCTTTCTGTTCTCATAAGCATAATAATTGCTGTAATTATGAAAAGCAATATTGCGGCAATAGCCAGCATATACCGTCCCCGCCGACGATTAAGATATTCAGCCAATGGCTCCTTAAACTCTACACCACAATAATATGCATCTTTTCCCCGGTCCGTAAAAGTTCTTACATATTTGGCTTGGATATTAACCTTCATTTCATAACCTTCCGGCATGCTTCCCGGTGTAATTTCAAATTTCAAATTCATCTGTGAACTTTTTTCCAGTTCCGTGCAAACCTCTGGCGCGCAAGAAAACAAGATACCTGTTCCTGATACATTGCTGGCTCTAGCTGCAAATTCTTTTTTTAGCCCATCAGCATCAATATAAGTACCCTCAATAGGATAATCAACCATATGGCGTACTCCGTTGCCATAACTTTTAATTATCTCCTCATAGCTTATATTACTAGTATTATAAATTCTGTCACGCCGATCTATATTCGTACGTTTTTTTTCATTATCAATGACCATTGGTAATGAACGTCGATCAGGGGCCCGAACTAGCAATACATCATCTATTTTTTCAGTTGTGGAGTTTACCGTTATTTTTTTCGAATCTTCCACAATAGTTACTTCCTTCTAAACATTTTTATTCCACGCGATTGCTTTCCAATGCTAAGGACTTTTTAGGACTTGCTTGGTCATAGCCTTCCACCAAATAATCCGATAATTTTGCTGGTATAAATTTACCCGGATCATCATCTGAACGTCTTTCATTAGCAGTCAAAATCGCATCCAAAGCATGTGCTGTATATTGCGCAGAATCACTCATATGCATAACTACTATAGCTCCCTTACGCACTTTGTCCTTTGCATACACTTCATCGCGAATACGGTTGACTAGCTGCTCAGTACTAACAACTTCGTAATCCTCGGTGCTGCCAAACCCCGCTACTATAAATTGGTAGCCATGACTAAATATTACCTCTACACCCATTTTACTAATAGCCAATGTAGGTGGTCGGAAAAATCTCGTCAAAACAGGTTTTCCCTCGTAAGTAACATCGCCCGTAACACTTTCCAAAATTTTATAAGCAGTTTCTGCATCCTTAATGTACTCAGCTTTAGTTTGTATAGGCTTTTGTTTATTGGTTATTTTGTCACGTACAGCCATAGGCTTGTGCAAATAACTATGGCTGCCGATATCATTACCATCTTCGGCGATGGCCCTAAGCAAGTTAGGATTGTCTTGCACATTATGAGTTAAGATGAAAAATGTGGCATGTGCTTTATGTTTGCGCAAAACATAAAGCAATTGATTTATTGATGCGTCTGAACCCCAATCATCAAAAGTGAAAAAGACTACCGGCCGTTTTGTATGAATAAGGCCCGTCATATCAAACCGCCGTACAGAAGGTTCAGAAAATCCAATAATTCTGTCCCCTTCGTTAACCCATTTAAACCCAATATAACGCTTACTCATAGAGCTTAGTACTCCGCCATCTTTTTTTAAATAATCTTCACCCGCTTCAGGCCTAAGGTTTTGCGGAACAGCTTCCTCCGGAACAGGGAAATTATACAAATGCTCCCTATCATTTAAAATAGACCCCACCGTTGTAATAGCATAAGCTGAATCATTATTAGGATTAATCCCTGAAATATCGTTATAGGAGTTATAAGCCACATTGTCAATTTTAGCATGCTTAACTGCTAGAAGCATCTTAGCCGCTAAACTGCTATCAGTATAATAATCCATACGTATATGTACAATCCATCCTCTGCCTAGAGCAATAATTCCTTTATTGAAAAGCTTTGGAAGTACTTGTTCAACAGCTGTAGCGTCCTTATCTCTGGTTTGCACTACATTAACACGATAACCTATTAATAAGCATCCTTGGTCAGCAATAGCACGTTTTGTCTCCTCTGAGACAGCACCTGAACTTTGCTTGACCAAATTAGTTTTTACACCATAAGATTCTAACAAAGTAGTCCGAATAGTGTTTATTTCTTTTACACTATCACCGTAAGTTTTATTGGGTACTGAACGCAAAGCAATAGCCAACTCATTGCCACGACGATGAATTTCGCGAATAACAGTACTTTTATTTTGCAACTCCCTATCCGTCACGAAAAATGTGCCATGCCCACCGATGCTATCTAAAGCATCAAGTACGCTATATGTAGAATCATCATTTTGTAATCCGGTAAAAATAAATGGCACAGAAGGCTCCGTAGTGGTAATCATTTTCAATTCTTCTATACCGCTTCCTTCAGCGGCATAAGCTACAGGCAAAGCAAATACTTCTTCCACCTTTGTTAATAAAGAATAAAGCACCTGCTTTATTTCAACCGGCTTTGCCTTTTCCTGAGAGGCCGTGGGAAACTCGCTAACAAATTCCGTAGCAAATTTTTGCAACTGCAGCGCAATACAAATTCGTTCCATAACCTCTACGGCGTTTGGCATCTTCTCCCGCTTAGGCGCTTCCAAAACTCCAGGCTGCTTATCAACAGCAATGCGATCATCTGCCTTGCCTTTTTCCTGTTTAATATCCACCGGTATACCAATTTGTAACGTCAAAATTGAACCCGATGTCAATGTTTGCACAAAGTTATTAGCCGCGGCAACATCTGTAATTTTTTCTTGTGGAATAGTAATACCTGTTGTTACCGCATAACTACTTCCTGTAGCTTTTATGATATTTAACAATGGTAAAGTGTACTTTGTTTTATTTAGCTTGACCAAATCAGGCGCTTTACCCGCCGTAATATCTAGCGCTTTGCGTGCTCTGCATAAATCAGCTAGGACAACTTGAGTTGGCAATTTTTCTGCTTCACTTATACCAACAAATCCATAACTTCCAATCTGATTATTAGAATTTTTTATTTCAGCTGTAATATCAGGATTCAAAATAGCGTTTTGACCTTCCAAAAAGAAGGTTGCTTTAACATTGTATTTTTTCAGCACATCTAATAAACCCTCAACAGTACCTTTGTCACCCATCCCATCAATAGTTACGGCAATTACTTTTTTTCCTGCTATGCCTTTACTAATTATTTGTGCGGGATTAGGACTTTCTGTTAAGTTTTTTTGAGCTATGGCTATTTCTGCCTTTGCGTCATACTCTTTTGTTAAATCTGTAATGTTTTTATAATTTGTGCCGGTTTTGTGCAGGAAAAAATAACCTAAGCTTATGCCGATTATGCTAACAAGCACAATTACCAATGCACCTATAATAACTTTGTATTTTTTTGTCATGTCCATACCTCCGTGCTAGAGGCTCCAATACCAGAACCCTGCTTTTTGCATAGTTCTTGCGGCAAAAATGCTTTTAACGTCAATCAATACATTTACATCTTCATCACTTTTATAAAACCCAAAAATCTTTTTAGGTGTCAACTTTTTAAACTTACTATGCGCCACCATAAAAGCCACACAGTCAGCATCTTTAACATCTTTAATGTCAACCAAAGCATCTCTGTACCTTTTTTCCAGTCCGCTAACGTCGGCACAATAATCAACTATCTTAACATCCATTTTGTAATCTTCCAAACAGTCAAAAACTTCCAAAGGCTTGGAATTGCGAACATCTTGACAATCTTCTTTAAAAGTACAACCCATGAGATAGACTGTAGAACCCTTAATCCTTTTGCCTGCTAATATCATTTCCTTTATGATTGCTTCGACCACGTAACGAGGCATTCCGTCATTGACCTTGCGACCTGCAGAAATAATTTGCGAATGATAGCCCAACAGTTCAGCCTTGTAAATAAAGTAATAGGGATCAACGCCAATACAATGCCCTCCAACTAACCCAGGATAAAATCTCAAGGCATTCCACTTAGTATTCATTGCCTCTATTACTTCGGCTGTGTTAATTTTCATTTCGTTGAAAACGATAGCCAGCTCATTCATAAAGGCTATATTGATATCACGTTGCGCATTCTCTACAAGTTTTGCGGCCTCTGCAACTTTAATGCTAGAAGCTCTATGCACTCCCGCTGTAATGATCATGCCATAAACTTGTGCAACTGTATTCAGGGTTTCTTCATCCATACCGGAAACAATCTTGGTAATATTCGCCAACCGATGGATTTTATCCCCAGGATTGATTCTTTCCGGTGAGTACGCTACTTTAAAGTCTATGCCGCATTTTAAACCTGATTCTTTTTCTAATATTGGTACACAGACATCTTCGGTTACACCCGGATAAACAGTGGACTCAAAACATACAATAATGCCCCTGCTCATTTGTTGTCCAACAATCCTGCAAGCACTTATAACCGGTTCCAGATTAGGCGTTTTATCTCCGTTAATCGGTGTAGGTACCGCTACTATTATAAAACTTGCCCCCTTCAATCTTGTTGCGTCATAAGTGAATTCAATACTAGTTTTCTTGACAGCTTCGTTTCCTAGTTCTTCTGTAGGGTCAATGCCTTTTTTATAAAGGGCAATTTTTTCCATGTTAGAATCAAACCCAATGACCTTGGCATGCTCAGCAAAAGCCACTGCCAATGGAAGACCTACATAACCCAACCCTACAACAGCAATATAATCTTTTCGCAAGCTAATCCAATTATACAAATCCATAATTAACGCCCCATTCTCTCAATTAGAAATAATAGGAAACCTGCCCCCACAAAGTACTGCCCGTCTCATCACTAAGCAAATTACGCAAACGATAATACTCAAGTCCTGCTACTACATTAGGATTAAGAGTATAGTAGAAGAATAATCCGAAACCTTTAAACCCATCCAACCGCCCTGCTAATCCATTCATAGTGTGTGTAACATAGGTACCCATTGGTTGACGATAATATTTGGCTTGAAATTCGTATGTTCCTTTTTCCCAAGTTTTTAGTTTGCCATAAGCAAACGTTCCCACGTATCCATCTTTATTACCGTCAGTATCAGCGAGATTAGAATGCAAGTATATAGCACCTAACCGGAAATTATCAAAGTAATAATTTGCACTTGCATGAGCAATTGTTCGGCTGGCACTGTTCCACTTATCATCACCAAACTGATGAACACCTGCCTCCATATCATAGTCATAACTCTTGTATCTAGCTGTGGCGCCATAAGTTTCAGCATTTCCATCTGTTTGACCGGCTACAAAAGTATATTTAATAGGATTTCCTACCGAAGCACTAATGCCCTTAAAACTTGTATCGTAAATATTGCCTTCCGCAATATTGTACCCAAAACGACCAATATCTAAAGTAGTTGCTCCTGTCAAACCATGCAAATAATATCTGTCAAAGTTAAACCAATCTGTATTTCCATGATTATTATTCAAGAAATATTTATCTGCTTCGAGCATACCTCGCAAAGACCAATCATCATTTATTCTAGCTGTACCGTATAGTCTCACACGAAGGCGGCTCTGTCTGTACCCATCTATAGCCGATCCCGAGTTATCAGAGTAACTAAATCTAGCTTCTCCTGACAAAGAATATTTAGCGTCTTCAGCTAGCTTATCTGCGTCTGCTTCAGTAGAGGTTTTATAAGAATTTGCAACATAACTTGCGCCCATGCCCAAATCTCTCAGTTCCTTATCAAACTCCACTTTCAAGGCATCCAATTTAACTACATCATTATCATAGCTGCCGGTATTCATACTATTTTTAGTCGCAACCTCTGTTGGTTGCTGTGTTTGAATGATACTTTGCAAATCTTTTTCCGCTGCTGCTTTTTTTGCCTGCAATTGAGCCATACTTCCCTGATAGCTTTGCCTTAGAGAATTTATCTCTGCCATGCGCCTTGCAACAGTTTGAAATTCTTCTGCAGTTACCTTATACCCTTGCTCCAGCTTTGGCTGCTTAGCAGCAGAAATATTACTAATTGCTTTTGCCTTCCGCTCCATTTCCAGCAAATAACGGTTATATTTTTCTTCGCAAGCAGCATATTCAACGTTCAGAGCTTCATAACGTCCTGAAACCTTACCAAGTTCATATACAGCATCACTAAGCACTTTGGCTTTTGTCGTTACAACCGAACTGTCTCCCACTAATTCGTAGCTATTAGATGCTACGCCTTTATCATTTATATTATGCATAGCCTTAGCTACTAAAAGTGCCATATCCCTACGAGTAAACTTTGCTCTTTCTGCATCATCAACCCCCGTTGGTAATGTTACAATGCCATCATTTGCTAACTCTTGTACACTTTCATAGGCCCAACTAGGCACAGCCTTGTCTGCCGTATAACCTATTTGCGTAGGTACGGCAGATAAAAACATTAGTATTGACATTTTCATCAAATTTCTTTTATTCATAGGTTTTCTCTCTCTTTGCTCACAGTACTTTGTCTATACCATAATTAATACTATTTACGTCTCAGTATTAATTTTATACTTATATACAATATAATTCAATATTTATTTTTTTTATTATTATATTTATTTTTTTATTGAAAATAAAATTGCCTGTGCTAAATAAGCACAGGCAATTTACAAACATTATTATATTTTCAAACTACAGGCTTGTTATTATACTTTATTTTTATGTTACGATACCTGCTCATGCCGGTACCTGCGGGGATTAATTTTCCGATAATAACATTTTCTTTCAAACCAAGAAGTGGATCAACCTTGCCCTTAATAGCAGCATCAGTTAAGTTCCTCGTTGTTTCTTGGAAAGATGCGGCGGACAAGAAAGAGTCAGTTGCCAATGATGCTTTAGTAATACCAAGCAATACAGGATGCCCTTTTGCAGGTTCCTTACCGGCAATAATGGCCTCCTCGTTATCAATCTCAAATTGTGCCACATCAACGATTTCACCCGGTAACATCGTAGTGTCACCTGCCTCATCAATACGATACTTACGCATCATTTGACGAGCCATTACTTCAATATGCTTATCGTTTATTTCAACACCTTGAGATTTATAAACGCCCAATACTTGTTGTACCAAATAACGTTGAGTAGCTCTTACTCCACTTATGCGCAAAATATCATGAGGATTTAAGGAACCTTCTGTCAAGCGGTCACCCACTTCAACCTCATCTCCCTCAAACACATGCAACTTAGAACCATATGGTACTTGGTAAGATTCTTGCTCACCACTAGCTGTAGTAATTACGATGAAACGTGTACCCTCTTTTTCATGTAGACTAATAGTGCCGGCATGCTCACTTAGCATTCCCGGATGTTTAGGCTTACGTGCTTCAAACAACTCTTCGACACGAGGTAAACCTTGAGTTATATCATCACCTGCAACGCCACCCGTATGGAATGTTCTCATAGTAAGCTGCGTACCTGGTTCCCCTATTGATTGGGCTGCAATTGTACCAACAGCTTCACCTACATCAACATTTTTCGCTGTAGCTAAATTACGTCCATAGCATTTACGGCAAACGCCAAAGTGAGATTTGCAATTAAGCACTGAACGAATTTTAACCTTAGTACGAATCTTAGCAATTTCATCAGCAATTTCATCAGTAATGTATTCATTAATATGATACAAAACATTACCATCATCATCTTGAATATCTTCCGCTAAGTTACGTCCAACTATACGATCTCGTAAAGATTCTATAATAGTTTGGTTATTCTTACCTTCAGTAATAGCTTCAATTTCAATACCTTCGATTGTGTTGTTACGAACCTTAAACTCACGAATAGAACCATCTGCAAGAACAGCATTAATTAATTTCTTGCTAAAAGGTTCCCCTTCTTTGCCCAAAATTTTTCCGTCTTTATTAATCAAATCTTCGGCTAATGGTTTATCTAAGAAATGATGCATCATATGTTCTCTGAACACGTGATTTGCAGCTTCATCACTAACATTAATCTTCAAAGTTTCAACTTCATCATTGCCTGCTTCGTCTTTAGGATACAACTGCACTTCCAAAACTTTAGCAGCATGAAGTTTATTGAATAAGTCCTCGCTAATCATAGTATCAGCTTCTGCAATAAGCTCGCCTGTCTCTGTATCAGCTACACTAGAGGCTAATTGACGCCCTAACATGTATTCATGTAATTTTGTCTGACTAGCGCCAATAGCAGCTTTGCAATAATGAGTACGTTCTTTTACAAGATCCATACCCACAACATCGCAATCATCTTCACGTACAATTACATCTTGCGCAACATCAACTAAACGACGAGTTAAATAACCTGAGTCAGCTGTACGCAAAGCTGTATCAGCCAAACCTTTACGCGCGCCATGTGTAGAAATAAAGTATTCCAAAACAGTTAAACCTTCACGGAAGTTTGCTTTAATCGGGCGGTCAATAATACGGCCGGACGGATCCGCCATCAACCCGCGCATACCAGCTAACTGACGAATCTGTTGTGTGTTACCACGAGCACCGGAATTAGCCATCATATATACCGGATTAAATTTATCCAACGTCGTTTTCATAAGCGCGTCAGTTACATCATCTGTAGTCTTGGTCCATAAACCAATAACTTTGCGATAACGTTCATCAGAGGACATCAAACCACGGCGGAACATAACTTCAACTTTATCAATTTCTTTTTCAGTTGCAGCCAAAATTCCAGCTTTTTCCTTAGGAATTTTAATATCTGAAATCGCAATGGAAATACCAGCCTTACAAGCACTATCATAACCTAATTTTTTAACTTTATCCAAAATTTCTGCAGTACCAAAATTGCCATAAAGTTTGTGTGCTTTAGCTACTAAGCGTCCCAATTCTTTTTTGTCAGCCAATTTTCCTAACAGCCAGCTGCCATCAGCATTTTTAGAATAGTAACGCATTTCCAAAGGCAATTCTTCATTAAATATAATATTACCGGCAGAAGTAGTTACTAAGCTTTCACCCTCATTAGAAGCTTCAGGATAAATTTCAGAATTTGGTACTAACACTTTTACTTTAGCTTGCAAAGCAACAGCCTTGTGGAAATATGCCAAAAGCGCTTCGTTGAAGCTAGTAAAACGCATACCCTCGCCCTTAGCTCCATCTCTAAATATAGTTAAATAATAAGATCCTAAAACCATATCCTGTGATGGTACAGCTACCGGTTTACCATCTTTAGGTGCCAGAATATTGTTAACAGACATCATTAGAACACGTGCTTCTGCTTGTGCTTCTGCAGATAATGGAAGATGGACAGCCATCTGGTCACCATCAAAATCCGCATTGTATGCTGTACAAACTAGTGGATGCAATTTAATGGCACGGCCTTCAGACAATATTGGTTCAAAAGCCTGAATACCAAGTCTATGCAAAGTCGGAGCTCTATTTAGCAATACCGGATGTTCTTTAATTACATCTTCCAAAACATCCCAAACTACCGTTGTTGCACGCTCAACCATACGCTTAGCACTCTTAATATTATTAGCAGTACCATCACTGACCAAACGTTTCATTACAAACGGTTTAAACAGCTCCAAAGCCATTTCCTTAGGCAAACCGCACTGATGCATTTTTAATTCCGGACCTACTACAATAACAGAACGCCCTGAATAATCAACGCGCTTGCCCAGTAAGTTCTGGCGGAAACGTCCTTGTTTACCTTTAAGCATATCTGATAAAGATTTCAAAGCGCGATTACCGGGGCCTGTTACGGCACGTCCTCTACGCCCATTATCAATTAAAGCATCTACCGCTTCTTGCAACATACGTTTTTCGTTACGCACAATGATATCAGGAGCTTTTAATTCTTGTAGCCTTTTCAAACGATTATTACGATTTATGACACGGCGATATAGATCATTTAGGTCTGAGGTAGCAAACCTGCCGCCATCTAATTGCACCATTGGGCGCAAATCAGGCGGAATAACCGGCACAACATCCAATATCATCCAATCAGGATGATTACCACTTTTTAGAAAAGCCTCGCATACATCTAAACGTCTAACTATATTACGACGTTTTTGCATGCTGGTTTCCGTTTTCAAACTTGTGCGTAATTCTACAGCAAGCTCTGCTACATTTATTTCTTTAAGCAATTCCTTAATAGCTTCCGCGCCAATACCTACGCGAAAAGTATTGCCACATTCATCAAGTTTTTCTATATATTCTGCTTCTGATAACAATTGCTTTTTCGATAAATTTGTTTCACCGGGATCAAGAACTATATAGCTGGCAAAATATAATACCTTTTCTAAAGCTCTTTGTCCAATATCCAAAATAGCGCCCATGCGGCTTGGAATACCCTTGAAATACCAAATGTGGGAAACCGGAGCTGCCAATTCAATGGAGCCCATACGATCGCGACGAACTTTTGAACGTGTAACTTCAACGCCACATTTATCACAAACTACGCCCTTATAACGAATACGTTTATATTTTCCACAGTGGCATTCCCAGTCTTTCGTAGGCCCAAAGATTTTTTCGCAGAATAATCCGTCTCTCTCGGGTTTAAGAGTTCTATAGTTAATTGTTTCCGGTTTTGTAACTTCTCCATAGGACCATTCTCTGATCTTTTCAGGTGAAGCCAACCCTATACGCATTGAATCAAAATTGTTTACGTCTAACAAGAATCGCTCACTCCCTTCTACTCAAGATCGCCATTGGAGCCGTCATCGGTTCCATCGTCTATATTTTTGCCATCTATATTATCCAGATTCATATTGCCTATATCTGCGATAACATCAAATGTTCTCTTATCAACGTCTTCTTCGACTTCAGGGGGAATTGCAACCGGTATTTCTCCTTGCACGTCCATATCCAATTCACGAGCTACATCGTTGATATTTACGTCATCTTCATCGTCTTCCAAAGAAATTTCTTCTTCATCTTCATTCAATACCTTGATATCAAGACCTATACTTTGCATTTCCTTGATTAAAACTTTAAAGGATTCAGGAACACCAGGTTCAGGTATATTTTCACCCTTAACAATAGCTTCATAAGTTTTAACACGGCCAACCACATCATCGGATTTAACAGTAAGAATTTCTTGCAACGTATAAGCAGCGCCATACGCTTCCAAAGCCCAAACTTCCATCTCACCAAACCGCTGACCACCAAACTGAGCTTTACCACCCAGTGGTTGTTGAGTAACTAATGAGTACGGACCGGTAGATCGAGCATGAATCTTATCAGCAACAAGATGATGGAGTTTCAACATATATACACAACCAACAGTTACTTGATTGTCAAATGGCTCACCGGTACGACCATCATACAAAACAGTCTTACCACTAGGATCAATCCCGGATAAAGCCAATGTTCTATTCATATCCTGCTCATGTGCACCATCAAAAACCGGAACTGCCATAGGAACAGCATGATTAACTGTTTCAGGAATACCGTATTTTTTTGTATCATAGCCGGCTTCCATTAGTTCTTTAACAATGTTCTTATCGCCTGCGTCAATCTTCATACCCAAGGCACAAGCTGCCCAGCCTAAATGTGCTTCCAGAATCTGACCAATATTCATACGTGATGGTACGCCCAACGGGTTCAAAACAATCTGCACCGGTTCGCCATTAGGCAAGAACGGCATATCCTCACGTGGTAAAATACGGGAAACAACACCTTTGTTACCATGACGGCCTGCCATTTTATCACCCTCGGAAATTTTACGTTTCTGGGCAATATGCACACGTACCTGTTCATTAACACCAGGTGGCAGTTCATCCCCGTTGTCACGGGTAAATATCTTAACACTGACAATAATACCTGATTCACCATGAGGAACACGTAAAGAACTATCACGAACTTCCCTGGCTTTTTCTGCAAATATTGCTCTGATTAAGCGTTCTTCAGCCGATAGTTCTGTTTCTCCCTTAGGAGTTACCTTACCAACTAAAATATCGCCAGGACGAACTTCCGCCCCTATGCGAATAATACCGCCTTCATCCAAATCTTTTAAAGCTTCTTCAGAAACATTAGGGATATCTCTTGTAATTTCTTCCGCGCCTAGCTTAGTGTCACGAGCATCACAATCATATTCTTCAATGTGGATAGAGGTGAAAACATCAGCTTTGACCAAATCTTCGCTTAAAAGGACCGCATCCTCATAGTTGTAACCTTCCCATGGCATATAAGCTACTACCACGTTGTGACCCAAAGATAATTCACCATGATCCGTTGCCGGGCCATCTGCTAATACCTGATTTTTAACAACCTTGTCACCTTTATAGACAATTGGTCTCTGATTTACACAAGTACCTTGGTTAGACCGTTTGAATTTTAAAACATTGTATTCATCATAATCGCCTTTTTTGGTCTTAACAACAATATGGTCACCTGTAACGCTAGTGACTATTCCTGAATTTTTTGCCAAAATACAAACTCCTGAGTCAACAGCAACTTTGTATTCCATACCAGTTCCTACGACAGGAGCCTGTGTGCTTAATAGTGGAACAGCCTGACGTTGCATATTGGCGCCCATTAAAGCACGGTTAGCATCATCGTTTTCCAAGAATGGTATAAGGGCTGTAGCAATAGATACAACCTGTTTAGGCGATACATCCATAAAATCTGCTTGTTCCGGAGGAATAGAAAGCACTGCGTCTTTATCACGGGCAGTAACACGTTCCTCCAAGAAAAATCCATCATCATCTAAAGGTTCATTAGCCTGAGCGATAATGTAATTATCTTCCTCATCAGCAGTTAGATAGACGATTTCATCAGTTACTTTTCTATGCTTTTTATCAACTTTGCGATAAGGAGTTTCCATAAAACCAAAGCGATTAATAACGGCAAATGTAGATAAAGAACCAATTAATCCAATGTTTGGTCCTTCTGGGGTTTCAATAGGACACATACGACCATAATGGGAATGATGTACGTCGCGAACTTCATAACCTGCGCGCTCACGAGATAAACCACCGGGCCCCAATGCGGATAAGCGGCGCTTATGGGTTAATTCAGCTAATGGATTGTTTTGATCCATAAATTGTGATAACTGACTTGACCCAAAAAACTCTTTAATAGATGCTACGACAGGTCTAATGTTAATTAATGCCTGTGGTGTAATAACTTCTACATCTTGAATAGTCATTCGCTCTTTTACTACACGTTCCATACGAGCTAAACCTATACGGAATTGATTTTGTAAAAGTTCTCCAACACTACGAACACGACGATTACCCAAATGATCAATATCATCAGGTGCACCCATACCATCCATAAGATTTAACAAATAACCAAAGGCCACAACCACATCATCTGGAGTAATGACGCGTACTTTCTCACCTATATCAGTTGTAAAAAGTACTTTTTCCGGGGAATCCATATGTTTTACAATAGCAAAATCATAGCCTGGATCTTTAAAAACCCCGCTAGTTTCAATCTTTTCAATAGCAGCATCATCAATAATAGTTCCTGCTTTAATGATTACATGACCTTTTTGACCATCTTCGTCTCTTTGACAAATAGGTTCCATCAACTCTTTGCCAAAAAGTCTTCTGCGCCAATTCATTTTCTTGTTTACTTTATAGCGACCAACGTTTGCTAAATCATAACGTCTTGAATCTGAAAAGGTATTTTTTATAAGTTGCTGGGCATTCTCCAGATTAGCTGGCTCACCCGGTCGTAATTTTTTGTAAATTTCCAATAAAGCTTCTTCTTCATTATGAGTAATATCCTTGGCCAATGTGGCTAACAAACAAGGGTGCTCACCAAAACATGCCAAAATATCATCATTGGTCGGAAGACCCATGACGCGTAAAAGAGCAGTTGCCGGTAATTTTCTGGTTCTATCAACACGAGCATAAATAATATCATTTAAATCCGTTTCAAATTCAATCCAAGCACCACGATTAGGAATAACCGTTGTACCATAAATTTTCTTGCCGATTGGATCCATTGCGGCGCTGTAATAAACTCCTGGACTTCTTACTAATTGGCTAACAATAACACGCTCGGCACCATTAATAACAAAAGTACCCGTAGTAGTCATTAGCGGAAAATCGCCCATAAATACTTTAGACTCTTTAATTTCGCCTGTCTCTTTATACAACAAGCGAACATCGACATTTAAAGGGGCAGAATAACTAGCGTCACGCTCTTTGCAAGTCTCAACATCATACTTTGGGTCACCTAAAGTAAACCCCTCAAAAGAAAGTTCTAAGTTTTCGGTAAAGTCTTTAATAGGAGAAATATCCTTAAAAATTTCACCAAGGCCTTCTCTTATGAACCACTCATAAGATTTCCTTTGGATATCAATTAAATGTGGCATTTGCAGTACTTCGTTAATTCGAGCATAGCTATATCGAATTCTGTCACCAGTTGGAACCGGTCTAAACATGTATTCCCTCACTCCTTATAAAATTATTTTTGGTTCTAAAAGCACGACAATAAGCAAAAAAAGCGGGGTCCTCAAAAAAAATCTTTTAAAGTCCCGCCTGTTTGTCCATGTCTTCATATCGTGCTCCATCTCCTCTACGTGAGCGGAAACGCGATGTCCAACCACTGAACCCTCGTGTCTCTGTGAAATTATATTATAAATCATTGTAGTAAGCCATTTTATCACTAGTAGGTAAAAATGTCAATAGTTAAAATAGAAAAAGAAAAGGCTCTCAAAACTGAGAGCCTTCTCTATGCAATTATTATTTTACTTCTACAGATGCGCCAGCTTCTTCAAGTTTAGCTTTCAAAGCATCAGCATCAGCTTTGCTGATTTTTTCTTTAACAGCTTTAGGAGCTTCATCAACTATAGCTTTAGCTTCTTTCAAACCAAGACCAGTTACTTCACGAACTATCTTAATTACATTGATTTTGCTTGCACCAGCAGCAGTCAAAACAACATCAAACTCAGTTTGTTCTTCAGCAGCGGCAGCACCAGCAACAGGAGCAGCGGCAACAGCCATAGGAGCTGCAGCAGAAACACCAAATTTTTCTTCCAAAGCTTTTACTAATTCAGATAATTCCAACACGCTCATAGCTTCAATTGCTTCCATAATTTGTTCTTTATTCATAATAAAATACCTCCAATTTTTTTTTAGGGTTACACCCAAATTAATTTTCTCGTTCTCTTATGCAGATTCTTTTTCTTTACGAACTGCTTCCAAAACATACACAAAATTGCGTATAGTTCCTTGTAATACGTTGACCAATCCAGAAATAGGAGCTTGCATACTGCCAAGCATTTTGGACAACAGAACTTCGCGAGAAGGCAATGCAGCCAAAGCTTTAATTTCGTCAACAGTAATCATTTTACCATCAAGAACCCCTGCTTTGATTTCCAAAGCCTGATGTACTTTAGCAAAATCATTGATAATTTTAGCAACAGCAACAGGATCCTCAGGAGCTACAGCAATAGCTGTATTATGCTCTAAATAGGAATCCATTCCTTCAATACCAACTTCTTTAGCGGCAATACGAAGTAATGTGTTTTTAACAACGATGTACTTAATGTTAGCAGCACGCATAGAGCTTCTAAGTTTAGTATCGTCTGCTACGGTTAAGCCGCAATAGTTTACTAAAACAGTACATTTAGCACCAGTCAATATCTCTTTAAGTTCGGCAACTTTACTAGCTTTTTCGGGTCTGATACTATGCATTTCTACACCTCCTTGACTTTTTTTCAATTAATTGAAAAGACCTCTCGGCACACAGCCGGAGGTCGTATAATTATACTTCTCCGACCTAGGCAGGCGATTTAATCTTTACGCATTAGTGCTCCTGCTGTCTACGGTCCGACGGTCATTTTCTATGAAATTTTATAAAATAAACCTAAAAAATCAGGATTATTTATCGCTTGCAGCCTTTAGGATATCAATATGCACACCAGGTCCCATAGTCGTGGACAAGGTAACACTCTTAATATATTGGCCTTTAGCACCGGATGGCTTTACTTTGATCAAAGTTTCAATAAGTGTCAGATAATTGCCAAGCAATTGTTCATCACTGAAAGACGCTTTACCAATTGAAGTTTGAACATTACCGGACTTATCTGTACGGTATTCAATCTTACCAGCCTTTATTTCGTTAACAGCACGGGTTAAATCCATCGTAACTGTTCCAACCTTAGGATTAGGCATTAATCCTTTAGGTCCCAAAATTTTACCCAAGCGGCCAACAACGCCCATCATGTCAGGGGTTGCAACACAGACATCAAAATCAGTCCAGCCACCTTTGATTTTATCCACAAGTTCATCAGAGCCAACATAATCTGCACCGGCAGCTTCTGCTTCAGCAACTTTCGCGCCTTTAGCAAATACCAATACACTCTTAGACTTACCTGTTCCGTGTGGAAGGACCAAAGCTCCACGTACTTGTTGATCAGCATATTTAGGATCTACACCTAAACGTACAGAAACTTCAACAGTACTATCAAATTTAGTTACGGAAGTTTTCTTTACTAATTCTACTGCTTCCTTAGGCGCATACAACTTACTTGCGTCCACTAATTTAGCAGCATCTTGATATTTCTTGCCTACTTTTTTTGCCATAATATAATCCTCCTTGTGGTCTAACGGCTCTGCGCCTCCCACCAAACTTACTTGAAACTAATCTTCGACAACGATACCCATGCTGCGAGCTGTACCTTCAATCATGCGCGTTGCAGCTTCAACATCAGTAGCATTAAGATCTTCCATCTTGCTAACGGCTATTTCGCGAACTTGATCACGTTTCAGCTTAGCAACTTTTTTCTTATTAGGTTCGCCTGAAGCTTTTGCAAGACCTGCAGCCTTTTTCAAAAGGACAGCGGCCGGCGGAGTTTTTGTTACAAAAGTAAATGAACGATCTTCAAACACAGTAATTTCTACTGGAATAATAAGACCTGCCTGTTGAGCAGTACGTTCATTGAAATCCTTAACAAAAGCCATAATGTTAACCCCTGCTTGACCAAGAGCCGGTCCTACTGGAGGAGCTGGCGTAGCTTTGCCTGCTGGGACTTGTAATTTCACCATTTTTATAACTTTTTTCGGCATTATTCACACCTCCTTAATTATTTAACTTCTTCCACTTGCGTAAAATCAACTTCAACAGGAGTTTCACGTCCGAACATATCAACCAAAACTTTCATTTTTCCACGTTCTTCGTTAATCTCTGCAACTGTTCCCAAACAGCCGGCAAAACCGGAACCTGTAAGTCTAACAGTCTGTTGTAAGCCGAAATTGCATTTATGGCGGACAACAGGCGTTTCTTCACCATCTTGTGGCAGAGCGCCTAAAATGCGTTCTACTTCCCCTTTGGAAAGGGGGATTGGTTTTGTGCCTGATCCAACGAATCCAGTAACACCTGGGGTATTACGGACAGCGTACCATGAGCGATCATTGACAATCATTTCCACTAGTACATAACCCGGGAAAACTTTACGGGCTATGACTCTTTTTTTGTCATCCTTGACCTCAATCTCATTCTGCATGGGAACGAGAACTTGAAAAATTTCGTCTTCCATCCCCAAAGAATGAATCTTGCGCTCAAGGTTTGCGGTTACTTTGTTCTCATATCCGGAATAAGTGTGGATAACATACCAATGTTTCTGTTCTTCCATCAGCAACTACACTCCCATCAACAAGCGGAATAACTGACTGAAAACACCGTCAATAATCCAAATTAAGAAAGCAACAAAGCATGTGGCCAAAATAACAACTATGGTATACGCCAATAGCTCTTGTTTGGTTGGCCATGTCACCTTTTTCATTTCATTTTTTACTTCACGAAAGAATAGCGCCAAACCATTGGCACTTTTCAAGTTCGTCGTCGTTTGTGGAACGGCCATATTTTCACATCCCTGCTTATCAGCAAATATACATTTATATAATGGAAACTAAATTATTTAGTTTCTTTATGCAAAGTATGTTTTTTGCAGAATTTGCAATATTTATTGATTTCAATACGATCTGGATCGTTCTTTTTGTTTTTGGTAGTCTGGTAGTTACGTTGTTTGCACTCGGTGCAAGCCAAAGTAACGCCATTGCGTGCTCCAACAGCCATTCTTCAACACCTCACTTACACTTAAATATCTTTCAGCTAAAATTGTTGCCCATATAGCGTAACATACCGAACACTTTATGTCAACAATAAAATACAAGGCCGAACCTAATAGCCGGCCTTATAATAAACCTTCTAACAAGCACTTATTTCTCTTCTATTGCAGTAACAACGCCAGCGCCTACAGTATGGCCGCCTTCGCGAATTGCGAAACGCAAACCTGGCTCAATAGCGATTGGTGTAATCAACTCAATATCCATTGTTACGTTATCGCCAGGCATTACCATCTCAGTTCCTTCCGGAAGATGAGCAACACCGGTTACATCTGTTGTACGGAAGTAAAATTGAGGACGGTAACCGTTAAAGAACGGTGTATGGCGTCCGCCTTCTTCTTTTGTCAAGATATATACTTCNCCTTTGAATTTCGTGTGCGGATGNATACTGCCCGGTTTAGCCAAAACTTGACCGCGCTCTATCTCGCTTCTTTCTACTCCGCGCAANAAGCAGCCTACGTTATCGCCTGCCAATGCCTCATCCAANGATTTACGGAACATTTCCAANCCTGTTGCNACTGTTTGTTTCTTTTCTTCAGTCATGCCAACGATNTCTACNGTATCGCCAACTTTAACTGCTCCACGCTCTATACGGCCGGTAGCAACTGTGCCACGTCCTGTAATAGTGAACACGTCTTCCACAGGCATTAAGAAAGGCTTGTCAGTTGCGCGCTCAGGAACAGGAATATAGCTGTCTACTGCATCCATTAATTCCATGATTTTNGCTTCATAGGCTGGNTCGCCTTCCAAAGCTTTTAATGCTGAACCTACGATGATAGGAATATCATCACCCGGGTAGTCGTAGCTGGAAAGCAATTCTCTTACTTCCATCTCTACCAATTCAATCAATTCAGGATCGTCTACCATATCAGCCTTGTTCAAGAAAACTACCATTGCCGGTACGCCAACTTGGCGAGCTAGCAAGATGTGCTCNCGTGTTTGCGGCATTGGGCCGTCAGCAGCACTTACTACCAAAATAGCTCCATCCATTTGAGCTGCGCCTGTAATCATGTTCTTTACATAGTCAGCATGGCCCGGGCAGTCAACATGTGCATAGTGGCGAGTTTTTGTTTCGTATTCAACGTGGGATGTATTAATGGTAATACCACGTTCTCTTTCCTCAGGAGCCTTATCAATCATGTTATAATCCATGAATGTAGCGCCGCCTTGAGCTGCCAACACCTTAGTAATAGCAGCAGTCAATGTGGTCTTGCCGTGATCAACGTGACCGATGGTACCAATGTTAGCATGAGGTTTTGTTCTTTGAAATTTTTGTTTAGCCATTTTAAATACCTCCCTACGTATTTTGTGTATTTTTTATTTTAACTATTTATCTATTGTGCGACCAACTACAAAAATAGATAAATAAAAAAACCCCGATAAGAGGTTTATGATAGTTTGGTGGCGGCGCACGGATTTGAACCGCGGACAGGCCGGGTATGAACCGACTGCTCTAGCCAACTGAGCTACGCCGCCTTATAATAACAGTGATGGAGCTAATGACCAGGATTGAACTGGTGACCTTATCCTTACCAAGGATACGCTCTACCGACTGAGCTACATCAGCAATGGTTGCGGGGGCTGGACTTGAACCAACGACCTTCGGGTTATGAGCCCGACGAGCTACCAACTGCTCCACCCCGCGATAAAAAATGAAGACTAAAGGAAACAAAAGATTGGTGGAGAGGGTTGGATTCGAACCAACGAAGGTGAAACCGGCAGATTTACAGTCTGCTCCCTTTAGCCACTCGGGAACCTCTCCAAAAAAAGTTATGATGAAATTGGAGCTGGCAAAAGGAATTGAACCCTCAACCTACTGATTACAAGTCAGTTGCTCTACCAATTGAGCTATGCCAGCGTCTCATCAGTAACGTGATTAGTATATAGGATGAGCAACCAGTTGTCAATACTTTTTATTAAAATCAGTAATAAATTTTACACTTACATGTAGAAGTACCACAAAGTCACCGCTGCCAGCAGCACTCTATATACCGCAAACGAAGTCAGGGTGGACTTGTTTAAGAAACTCATGAACCACACAATAGAATAATATGCAACTATAAATGCTACGACAAATCCTATGCCAAGCATCTGAAAATCTCCTGCATTAAGCATTTTCATGTTTTTAAGAAGTTCATATATGCAGGCCACAAACATAACAGGCACTGCCATAATAAAAGAAAAATCAGCAGCAGCTTTTCTTGACACACCAACAAAAAGAGCTCCCCCTATAGTAGATCCACTACGGGAAAATCCTGGCCATAAAGATAAAAATTGAAAAAACCCAATTAAAGTAGCTTGTTTTACTGTTATTTTGTCAACATCATTAACTAGATATTCTTCTCGTCCCGTAATATGGCGTTCCGCACAAAACATCAAAATGGCCCCTAAGACTAGTCCAATAGCAACTGTAAACGGCGAAAATAAATGTGCTTGTATAAAAGAATGTACCAAATAGGCAAAAAGCATTGTTGGTACTATTCCGGCCGCTATATGAATGCCGCTTAATCCACGATTGACTTGCCAGCCCTCTTTTGTGAGAAAATGCAAAAACTTGTCTTTATACAAAACAAGTACCGACAAGATAGCTCCCAGTTGAATAACTATCTCAAAAATGGTAGCTACGTTACCTTCAAATCCCAAAACATGTCCTACAATTATCATATGTCCTGTAGAGGAAACCGGCAAGAACTCCGTTAATCCCTCAATTATGCCAAGTAAAACAGCAATTAAATTCTGATCCATACTCGCTACTCACAACCCTTCCAGTATTTTATTCCCTGCACTCTTGCCCGCTCTATAAAATAGCGAAGAGAAATTATCCCATCGGGTATGAAATTAGGAAACCATGTTATTATAAAACAATCTCCAAGAAAAAGCTATACCTCATCACTAATTAATTGCTTTAGAACATATTCATCAGTTTTAAAGGCTAGAACAGGAGGGTTATTAATATCTGACCACATTAATTCGCACACATCATCACCAGGTAATACTTTCCCAGCAATAATTTTAGTTTTAAACCAAATCCCTACGGTATGTTGTTTGGTATCATGAAAATTTGAATGTACCGCGTATACTTCTAGTGGTTCTATAACAAGTCCTGTCTCTTCCTGTGTTTCTCTTACCACTGCTGCCAAGATATCTTCGTCATACTCTACATAGCCACAGGGAATACACCAAAGCCCTTCATAAGTCAAACCTGGTGCTCTCTTAGCCATTAAAATTTGACCCTTGCTGTTGCGAATTATAGCTGCAACTCCAACAATGGGATTCTCGTAATTTATCTGTCCACATTTAGAACAAACTAAACGTTGACGTCCATTCAAACAACTCTTTATGAGCGCTCCCCCACAAACCGGGCAGTAAAAAAAACGCTGTTCCATATTTATTTCTCCTAAAAAGACAGGTACTCCCAAAGGAATACCTGCCTCTAATTATTATCAATCTCCAAAAGAAATACTAATATGCTTTGCTGCTCTAATAATATCAGAATCAACAGGAACTAAATGGGGTTTTGAAGCCACTAGCGCAATAGGTACAATGGCTATCTTATTGCTCATAAGCGCCACCATAGTATTGTAATTTCCTGACATGAAAGCTTCTGTCGCTGCAACCCCATAACGCGTTGCCAATACCCTATCGTAAGGTGTCGGTGAGCCTCCACGTTGCAAGTATCCTAATACAGTACAGCGAGATTCAATGCCCGTTCGTTCCTCAATATCTCGTACCAACTTTTCTCCTACACCGCCCAGGCGAATAGGTTCAAAACTCTCTTTAACCATTCTGGCAACTGTCATTTTTCCGCCTATGGGTTTTGCCCCTTCGGCTACCACTATGATACTGAAATTTTTACCGTTTTTCTTCCGTTCTTCAACCTTTTTCAATACTGAAGCAATATTGTATGGTATCTCCGGTATCAATATACAATCTGCACCACCGGCAATTCCTGAATGCAAGGCAATCCATCCGGCATAACGTCCCATTACCTCCAAGGCCATAACACGATGATGAGATTCTGCCGTAGTGTGTAATCTATCCAAAGCTTCTGTGGCCATGGCAACGGCCGTATCAAAGCCAAAAGTTCTTTCGGTTACAGGCAAATCATTATCAATCGTCTTTGGTACTCCTACCACTTTTACGCCACATTCTCGGCTTAGTTGAGCAGCTATATTCAGACTTCCGTCTCCACCAATAACTATAAGACCCTCAATACCGCGATCTTCGATATTTTTTACTACTGTCTCCCTCATGTCTTTGTAAATAATTTCGCCTTTTTCATCTTTACCAACTGCGTAGTGAAAAGGATTATCGCGATTAGTGGTTCCTAAAACAGTCCCACCAATAGGTAAAATTCCCGAAACATCTTTAGAGGTCATAAGTTTCATGTTGTTAGTTATAAGCCCATGAAAACCATTGGCAATTCCATACATCCGGTAGTTGTTATGTTCTGCTGTTTTTACAACAGCACGAATAACGGCATTCAATCCGGGACAATCACCGCCTCCTGTGAGAACAGCAATTTTCCCCTTTTTCTTGGTCATCGTCCCACCTCTAATATTCTACATTCCAAATTTTTAAACCATCTGCCTTTACACGTATGGACTCTGTGCCATCAAACTTGTCGTAACAAAGAACCCCATTGTCAACATAGCCGGGCCAAGCAACAACAATAGTAAAATCCTTTCCCAATTCTTTCAATAAAGTGGCTACATCAATATGTAAAACCGGAACAAAGAAAGTCTGTACTCTGTCCAAAAGAATAATATCTGAGTTATATCCGGTCAAAATTGCTCTCATGATTGCAGGTGCTTTTTTTTGCCGTTCAGCTGGTAATAGTTCCAAAAATCCTTCAGTAATCAACAAGCGGCAATCTACATAATCCCACCCTTTAATATCTGCTGCTTCACGTAGGACTTTGCTCTTACCGCTTCCGGGTTTCCCTGCAACTATCAACACTTTGCTTTCTGCATCCTGCAGGCTTTCTACTTCTTTTACGAAATCTTCTACCTGACTCATGTTATCCGCCCTCCCTTTTTTTGGTACAACTGCCCGTCTTACGATAATATAATTATTCGTCATAAGCCTGTAAAATCCTCTAAAAAATAAACACCATAAGGAAATATCCAAATGATGTTTTTTATATGTTACATATCTATCAATTTTTATCTGTTTTGGCAAAGTTATGATTGAATCTCTCATTAGGATTCATAGCAATAAGACCATTATAAACATTTCTCAAATCAGTAGTGTCTTCCCTGGCACTAAGAAATTTTTCCAACTTTCTTTTTACCCTTTGCAACGCATTATCTATAGACTTAATATGCCGTTCCAACTCTTTGGCAATCTCCTGATAAGACTTACCATCTAAATATAGACGCAAAACCTTCCATTCTAAATCACTGAGAATGTTATTCATTTCTTTTTCAATGTCAATAAATTCTTCTCTGCTAATGACCATATCCTCGGGATTTATAACCTTCACACCCGAAATAACATCCAGCAAGGTTCTGTCTGAGTCCTCTTCATAAATGGGTTTGTTAAGGGAAACATAGGAGTTTAGTGGAATATGTTTTTGCCTGGTAGCCGTTTTAATGGCTGTAATAATTTGCCTAGTAATGCATAACTCAGCAAAAGCTCTAAAAGAAGCCAATTTGTCATTGCGAAAATCACGAATAGCCTTATATAAGCCTATCATGCCTTCTTGGATAATATCCTCTTTCTCGGCACCAATAAGGAAATAACTTCTAGCTTTAGAACGAACAAAGTTACGATATTTTTGCAATAAATAATCCTGAGCCATGAGGTTATTGTGTAATTTCACGTCTGTAGCAATTTCTTCATCTGTCATATTGGCAAAAATCTCACAAGGATCTTTAAGATGTTCTTTGGGGGCTTTGTCCGGCATGAAATTCCACTCCCTTTCTCAGGACTCAAACACTGGCATGAACCGTGTTTTCACTGGGTTAATTATACCTTTTATACTAGTACACGTCAATGTTAACTACCATTTTTCCGCATAAACGCTTAAAGTATAACTATATACAACTTGTTGCCTGCCATTACTTTTGCCTCCGCAACTTTCCTGCCTAAAAAAACCGCCAAAAATGGCGGTTTTTCCTATTTAGTATTTATTTTTCTTTGCCGAACAACTTCATACAGCAAAATTGCTCCTGCGGCTGAAGCATTTAATGAAGAAATGCCGCCGCTCATGGGGATTTTTACCAAAGAGTCGCAGTTTTCTGCAACTAAACGTCCTAACCCTTTTCCTTCTGCCCCAATAACCAAAACTATAGGCCCGGTAAGATTAGCATCAAAATAGTTGACCGTTCCCTCCATGTCTGCTCCAATAATCCAAAAACCTTTAGCTTTCAAATCATTAATAGTCTGAGTAATGTTACCAATTTTTACTACAGGAACATACTCTACAGCCCCTGCAGAGATTTTAGCAACAACAGCGTTTAGGGGACAGCTACGACGCTGTGGCATCAGTATACCGTGTACACCTGCGGCGTCAGCTGTTCTAATTAGTGCTCCCACGTTTTGTGGATCTTGCAGCTCATCAAAAAGCAAAAGGAATGGTACTTCCCCTTTACTATTTACTGCCTCTAATACTTCATCCAACTCATAGAAACGAACAGGAGCACCTAAAGCAATAACGCCCTGATGTCGTATTCCTTGAGACATTTGGTCCAACTTTTCTGCTTTTACAAATTCTACTAAAACTCTTTTTTCTTTAGCCAGATTAATAATCTCGCCAATACTTCCGCCTTTAATACCGTCTTGCACTAAAAGCTTGTTTATTGATCTGCCGCTTCGCAAAGCTTCTGTAACAGAATTGCGTCCTACAATAATTTCATCAGACATATTATCCCACCTCTTGTAAATCTAGACCCAGAAAAACCTTGCCCCCTACAATTATTTTTTTTGCAGACCGGCTAATCTCCCGCACGACATTGCACCCTCATGACAAATACCCTGAGTTACACATGTTGGCCCTGCATTTTCAAAAAGTGCCGGGGCTATTTTTTTAACTTCCACCAACATCTTTTCTGCCAAAGTTCTTATTTCCCATTGTGCTCTGCTGCAGCAACGCAACTCAAAAAAATGGTGCAACGCTCTGGCATTCATTGTTACCACAATTTTTGTTTCTGCCGCATTAGGCAGGATATAGCGGGCGTCTTCAGCAGGAATTCCCATTTCTGTCCACTTTGTATACAAACTTTGTATTTCTTTATTTATAGCTTCAAATTTTGCCTTAGCCTCTGGTATTGCGCTAATACTAGGTGGCATAATAGTTGCAAAATTATGCTCTTTCACATAGCGCTGAGATTGCTGAGAATAAGAGGCTATCCTGTGACGCACTAATTGATGTGTTAATACTCTAGACACTCCCTCAATAGCGAAAGTGAAACTAACATGCTCCAAGGTGGAAAAATGGCCCATAGTAACCAGTTTGCGCACTAATTTTCCAGCTTGTTCATCACTTATCTTCTCCTCTAATTCAGCTGCGCCAATAGGCGAGTAGCACAATCTAGCACTCATAGCTACTGTTTTATCTGGCTCAGGAGTATATCTTAGTAATTTTACCTCCACTATATTCACCTCTATCAGTTTAAGGGGGAACCCCACCATAAAATTATTTTTTTTGATTTTTTATTGCACTCTGAATAATAGTAAAAGACTGATCCAAAAAGGCTTCCAATCTTTCCTCTTGTTCGCTTAAAAACAGCCAGCCAACCAAAGCTTCCCAGGCTGTTCCCTGCCTATATTCGCGCACACTGGCACTTTTAGGCACAGTAGACTTAGTATTCCTACCACGACGAGCAATGGCAGCCTCTTCAGTACTAAGGCTCTCCACCAAGGCATCCATAGCCTTAGCCTGCATAACAGCAGAAACCATCTGCGCTCCTAAGTTATGCAATACTCTGACTTGAGCTGAAGTAGGTAAAAGACGCATACGAACATACAGCGAAAAAACTGCATCTCCTATATAAGCCAAAATTATAGGATTTAAGCTTCTAGGATCTTGCAAAAGCTGTAAATTTTCTCCACAAGCAGCTAAGGCCTGTTTTTTTATAATCTGATATTGCTCAAATTTCACTGTCTTCTCCACCGCACCCCTTGGGGTGTATCCTCTAAAATAATACCCATTCCGAGAAGTTGCTCACGGAAGGCATCTGCCTCTGCGTAATTCTTATTCTGACGGGCTTCTTGTCGTTTAGCTATTAAATTTTCTATTTGAACATCATCGGAAGTAGTTTTAGTCTCCACGACCTCATCTTTTTCCAACACGCCTATAATACTGCTCATTTCTGCAAATAACTTTTGCATCTGATCTACTAGTTTACCGTCAGGCATCTTCTGCCCCGTAATAACTGTTTGGTGGTAAACGTTGATTTCCTTTGCCAATGCAAACATGTAACTAATGGCCAAAGCAGTATTAAAGTCATCACGCATCGCTTCTAAAAAATCTTCTCTTATTTTGGCTAAAACAATGCGAGTTTCCAAACTCTTTTCATCCGGCCCCACACTAATGGCTTTAGCTAACTCAGCCAAATTAGTTTTGGCTGTTTTCAAACGAGCCAAACTACGTTCAGCTTCAGACAAACGTTCATCACTAAAATCTAATGGACTGCGATAATGTGTAGACAAAATAAAAAACCGCAAAACTTCCGGTGAAAAATGTTCCAAAATCTCCTTCACTGTAAAGAAATTTCCCAACGATTTAGACATTTTTTCTTCATTTACAGTAATAAAACCATTATGTACCCAATAATGAACAAAAGGATGACAACCTGTGCAACCCTCAGATTGAGCAATTTCATTTTCGTGATGCGGGAAAATTAAATCACTGCCACCACCGTGGAAATCAAATGTTTCTCCTAAATATTTCATACTCATGGTAGTGCATTCTATATGCCATCCGGGACGACCCTGTCCCCAGGGACTATCCCAAGAAGGTTCTCCTGGTTTAGCAGTTTTCCATAAAGCAAAATCCATAGGATTTTCTTTGCGGTCATCAATATCTACACGAGCTCCTGACATCATATCATCCAAATTGCGGCCGCTTAATTCACCATAATGTGCAAACTTCTCTACCCTGTAATATACATCACCATCTACTACATATCCATATCCATTATCTATCAAAGTTTGAACTGTTTTAATTATTTCTGTCATATGATCTGAAACTTTTGGATAAACATGTGCTCTTCGTACATTTAACTGGTCCATAACTTCAAAATAAGCATCAATGTACCTATTGCCAATATCGCTCCATTGCACGCCCTCATCATTGGCTTTATTGATAATTTTATCATCCACATCCGTGAAATTTTGCACATGAGTTACATCATAGCCCTCATGCTCCAAAAACCTTCTTATAACATCCCAAGTAACAAAAGGCCTAGCATTACCTATATGAGGGTGGTTATAGGGTGTAACCCCGCAAACATAAATACCGGCTTTGCCCTTAACAATTGGTTCGAAGTTCTCTTTTTGTTTCGTCAGAGTATTATATACTTTAATAGTCATCATAGTTCTCCTTTAAGCTAAGGCTATGCCTACTTTTTCCAAGCTTGTTTTAATACGTTTTATGCTCCGGTCTTTTCCTAGTAACGGAATCATTTCCACTAATTCCGGACCATGTTGATTACCGGTCAAAGCCACACGAACCGGCATATAAACGAATTTACCACCAAATTTGGTCGTTTTTTGTATAGTTTTAAAAATATTTTTTACCGTTGGCCCGTCAATAATTTCGGCGGCTTCCAATTCTTTTATAAACATTTGCATAACTGTTGGAACTGTTTCCTCTTTTAATACAGCTTCTGCTTCCGAAGTTTCGAACTCGAATTCATCACCAAAATACATTCCCACCACCTGAGGAATTTCTGCACCAAAAGATACTTGTTCGTGTGCTGTAGCAACCACTTTTTTCAGCCAAGCTAATTTTTCGTCTGTTTCTTGCCCATTCATATACCCAGCAGCAATCATATGTGGTTTAGCTGCTGCAAAAAATTCTTCAGGGGTTAATTTCCTCATATAATGTTGATTAATCCAGTTCAGCTTATCTACATCAAAAACAGCGGGGTTTTTTGCTACATGTTTCATAGAAAATTCTCTAATTAATTCTTCTTCTGTGAAAATCTCTTGCTCACTGCTAGGCGCCCACCCCAGTAAAGCCAAAAAATTCACAAGACCTGCCGGTAGATACCCCATCTGCTTGTATTGATCAACAGAAGTTGCTCCGTGACGCTTACTCATTTTCTTCTTATCTTTGCCCAAAATCAAAGAAATATGTCCAAATTTAGGGCGTTCAAATTGCAAAGCATCATATACTAACAATTGCCTTGGTGTATTTGATAAATGTTCCTCGGCACGAATTACATGAGTAATATGCATCAAAGCGTCGTCAATGGCTACAGCATAATTATAAGTAGGAATACCATCAGATTTAACTATAACAAAATCGCCTATACCATCTGACTCAAAACTTACTTCACCACGCACTAAGTCATCAAATACAATTTGTTTGCCTTCAGGAACACGGAAACGGATACTCGGCTTCCTACCTTCAGCCTTATAAGCTGCAATTTGTTCCGGAGACAAATTACGACATTTACCCATATAGCGGGGCATCATGCTTTTCGCAGTAAGAACTTCGCGCTCTTCTTCCAATTCTTCAGGCGTACAGTAACAATAATAAGCCTTTCCTTCCGCCAGTAATTGGTCAGTATATTTTTTGTATATATCCAAGCGCTCCATTTGGCGATAAGGTCCGTACGGGCCCCCAACATCTACGCCTTCATCCCAATCCATACCAAGCCATTTCAATGCGTCCTTGATATTTTCTTCTGATTCAGGCGTAGAACGCTCTCTATCTGTATCTTCAATTCTCAAAACCATCTTTCCACCCATTTTACGGGCCAAGAGCCAATTAAATAAAGCGGAACGTGCTCCACCAATATGAAACGGTCCTGTTGGACTCGGTGCAAACCTTACTCTAATTTCTTTATCCATGAAAATTCCCCCAATATAATTGATAGTAGCCAAAACAACAATAAATTACCTGCCTATTATAACATAAAGAGCAAGCTATTTTTTACGAATTACTGTTACAGTTGCTTGTGCTGCTATTCCTTCTTTTCTACCAACAAAACCCAATTTCTCAGTAGTAGTAGCTTTTACATTCAAAGCATCATCAGCCAAATTTAATTCCTTTTGCAAATTTTTCTTCATTGCTTGACGATATGGTGCCATTTTGGGCTGCTCGGCAATAATCGTAATATCAGCATTGCCAACTTGCCAGCCCGCACTGCTCAAGATTTTTATGACGTGACGCAAAAGCACCATACTATCAGCGTCTTTAAAAGCTGTGTCAGTATCAGGAAAGTATTGCCCAATATCTCCCATTCCCACAGCTCCCAGCATCCCGTCCATTAAAGCATGCAAAGCTACATCAGCGTCAGAATGGCCCTCCAAGCCTAACTCATAAGGAATTAAAATGCCACAAATTATAAGTTTTCTGTTTGGGACTAAACAGTGTACGTCAAACCCGCAGCCAACATGTATGCTTTCATTCACAATAATTTCTCCCTTTTCTCTTAGTAAAACTTTAGCCCAAAGCAAATCCTCCGGAGTTGTGATTTTGTTGTTTTCGTAGGACCCTTCTGCCACTGTTACCGGCACACCCATAAGTTCTACAGCACTAGCATCGTCAGTAACTATTGCGCCTGTTATTTTTAGTGCTTTGTAAGCCATTTTTAATAGCCCTATTCTGAAAATTTGTGGTGTTTGTACAACGCGCAAAGCATTGCGTTCAGGGGTTTCCATTACCAGATTCTTATCATCTACAACCTTGATTGTATTTTTTTCAGGAACTGCAGCTACAGCAGCCCCTGTTTTTCTAGCTACTTGCCATACGCGTTCAAATATTTGTGCCGTGGCAAAAGGACGTGCACCATCATGGACAGCCACATATCCTTCAGCTTCCGGAATACTGTCTAAAGCATTTGCTACTGAATCCTGTCTTTCTAACCCGCCGGCAACAACTTCCCAACTCAACCCAGGATAATATTCGTTTTGATACCTTTTTAAAATTTCAGTGGCTTCACTAATTTCATTAGGAGCAACTACTACAACTACTCTATCTAAGTTCTTGATAGCATTAATCTCTTTTAGATTATAAACAATAATAGGCGCTGCATCCAAAAGCACAAAGGCCTTGTTTTTACCAAGGCCTAAGCGTTTTCCCGATCCGGCAGCCGCCAAAATAACTATGAGCTTTTCCATAAATTTTCTCCCACATTATTTCATTTTGGCAAAAATCATACGTCCTGCTGATGTCTGTAGAACAGATGTTACAATAACAGGTACATTAGCATTAACAGCACGTCTACCGCCTTCTACGACAATCATAGTGCCATCATCTAAGTAAGCAATAGCTTGTCCTTGTTCTTTGCCTTCTTTTGCTAAAAATACTTTCATTTCTTCTCCTGGTAAAACTGCTGGTTTTACCGCATTTGCTAGGTCATTAATGTTCAAAATGCGTACGCCTTGGATCTCGGCAACTTTGCTTAAATTGAAATCATTTGTTGCTACAACACCGCCAATTTCTTTGGCTAGTCTTACCAGTTTAGCGTCAACTTCTGTTATATCGTCATAGTCTCGTTCACTAATTTCCACTTTAGCTAATTTATCTGCCTGAATTTCTTTGACTACATCTAATCCTCGCCGGCCACGATTACGTTTCAAAGTATCAGCGGAATCAGCTATCTTTTGCAATTCCTCCAATACAAATTTCGTAATCACGATAGGTCCATCCAAGAAACCTGTTTTTACAATATCTACAATACGCCCGTCAATTAAAACACTGGTATCAAGAATTTTATAATTGCAAGAAACTAAATGAGCATCGTTTTTCTTTATGCTCTCCTTCGGCATTCGCAAAGATGGAATCCGATTGAAAAAAGATACGATATCAGTACGTTTGCGCAGGGCAACTTTTGCACCAACAATAGCAAATATTAAGCTTAAAATTAATGGAATATAAGAACCAACTATAGGTAAATGAGAAAAAGGTGCTCCTAATAAATTAGCCACAACAAGCCCAATAATAGCGCCCATAGCTACAACCAAAATATAACTGGTAGGAAGTTTAGCCAAGACAACAGCAATAAGTTCAGTAAAACGCATAGTGCTGTTAATAAGCATTGGCGCCACTGCATATCCTACACCGCCAAAAACTAAAACACCAATAACTCCTGATAATGTTGTCGCGATAGTAACGCCAAATATTCCGCTACTTTCAAATTTATAATTGACCACTCCTGAAATATAAGGTGTCATTAATTCCATCAAAATTAAACCTGTAATAGCGAAAACAATCACTATTGTTAGTTTTAAGATTTTTTCTAACATTTTTTCACCTCCTTTCGCTCGTACCTTTATATTTTACTATAAATATTCCTATAAATACACACAAAAAAAAAATACGTCGATTTTGACGTATTTTAACCAAAAAATTTCATTAACCAGGCCTCGCTATTGGGTCCATCACAGGATCTCACTAACATAACTTCGCTTAGCAATATTTGCTTTGCCGTATTTAAAAGTCGTCGTTCACCTGTTGAAAGCTTTTTGGTGTCTTCTTGAACTGCCAAGGTTCGAACCACATCAGCTACTTCAAAAATATCTCCGCTTTTCATCTTGTCCAAATACATGTTAAACCGTCTATTCCAAGTAATGGTTTTCATAATGTTTTCAGGTCGATCCTTCAATACACTTTCAACCTTAGTCAGAATTTTTTTATCAACAATATGGCGCACCCCAACGCGCTCCACATTTCCCTTTGGAATCATGACCTTCATATCCCCCAAGAGCATTTGCAATATAAAATATTCCACAATATTTCCGTCCAGATTGCGTTCTTCAATCTCTTCAATTATTCCTGCTCCGTGCATTGGATAAACTACTTTATCTCCTATGGCAAACATCCTTGTCCCCCCTCAAAACAAAACTTACTACACAAACAAAAAATGTCAGTGCCATACTCTATAATTAGATAACGCTAATTTGAAGAATATAGATGTATTATAACACAAATTAGTAAATTTTGTCAAAGTTATATATTGTACCATGATGTTTTTATATATGTCAACAGGCAATATTACAATAAAAACTTATTCATTACTCACCTAATCTCCAATAAATAAATCAATGTGCCTAAGACGAGTACTCCCATAATATTATAATAAGTGAAAATATTTAAATAAGCTCTTCTGTTAGCATTTTTTTGTTCCACATAGAGTTTATATGATATAACACTAGCCATTGAAGCAATAAGCGTACCCAACCCACCCACATTTACTCCCAAAAGCAGTTCTTTAGCATAATCGGTAAAACCGGCCAAAAGAATAGCTGCCGGTACATTACTAATTATTTGACTTACTAAAATACTGACACAATAAACCCCTGTACCGTTGTCCATAAAACTGTTCTTAACACCTAAGACTAAGGGCAAATGTGAGACATTGCCAATAAAAAGAAAGAACCCTACAAAAGTAATTAGTAAAGAATAATCCACCGTCAAAAACAACTGTCGAGCAAAAACGCCCACAAATATTATAGTTATTGCTACGACCAAACGATAATCCACCAAACGAAAAACTCCCAGTAAGGCAAGCACAAACAAACATATAAACATGTAAAGTTCCCTGTTAGAGCCAACTTCAACACTTTCCAGCGTAATGTCCAAGGAGGTTTCACTTTCATGGGCAACAAGCCAACCAAGCCACAAGGCTGTAATTGTAACTAGCAAAAGTGTATATGACAAAAACTGCCAAGGGGTCATAGAATAATGCGCATAAAGGAATAGATTATGGGGGCTGCCCATGGGCATCAAAGCACTGCCCAAGTTAGCGGCCAATGTCTGCCAAACAATTATTTTTGCCATATCCATATTTATCTGATTACCGATAACTAAGCTAAGCGGTACAAAAGTCATAACCGCCACATCATTTGTAACCAACATGGACACAAAAAAAGTAATACCAACTAAGGCTGCCGTTATGGTTCTAAGAGAAACACAACGTTTTAAAATATGCACAGCAAGATAATCTAAAATTTTTAATTTTTTAAACCCATTAACTACCACCATTAAGCAGAACAATAAACCCAATAAGGAAAAATCTATATAGCTAAGCTGCGGCACATGACCAACAGAAGATACTATAGCTAACGTGCACGCAACTACCATAATAACGTTGCGTGGTAAAAAGGCCCCAATCCATAACCACATAGATTTTATTCGCATCAAAATAATACCTTCAGTGCTTCTTCAACTGTATTTACTTGTACAATACCAGTGATTCTTTCTTGCCCAAAGTTCAATTTACCCTTTGGTACAACAAATTTATGAAAGCCTAATTTAGCAGCCTCCTTAATACGTCGCTCTAAAAAATTCACTCTGCGCAGTTCTCCTGTTAATCCTACTTCCCCCACTGCCAGAACCCCCGTAGGAATAGGAATATTTCTAAAACTGGAAACTAGTGCGGCAACTACCGCCAAATCTGCAGCCGGTTCTGTTATTTTTACTCCACCCACCACATTTACATAAGCGTCTTGGGTCCCAAAATCAATTCCTAAACGTTTTTCCAGAATTGCCAGTAACATATTAACCCTATTATAATCAATACCCACTGCTGTTCTCCTAGGCATTCCATAAGGGGTTTTGGATACCAAAGCCTGTATCTCTGCTAAAAGTGGTCTGTTTCCTTCGAGAATTGCAGATACTACAGAACCTGAAACAGGGTTTTCCTTTTTTTCTAAAAATAAGCCTGAAGGATTCGTAATTTCTTTTAACCCCGCCTCCTCCATGGAAAAAATACCACTTTCGCTGGTAGAACCAAAGCGGTTCTTGTTAGCGCGCAATACCCTAAATGCATATGAGCGATCACCTTCGAACTGTAATACCACATCTACCATGTGTTCTAGCAACCGTGGGCCTGCTATATTTCCTTCTTTAGTGACATGTCCAATAATAATTACAGCTATATTAGTAACCTTGGCAAAGCGCAAAAGCTTAGACGTGCAATCTCGCACTTGCCCAACACTACCTGCAGATGTTTCCAATTCGCTATTAAACATGGTCTGAATAGAATCTATAACTAAAATTTGGGGATTCTCTTTCTGTGCCTGTACCAAAATTTGTGGTAAATCCGTTGCGGTCATAATAAGTAAGTTATCATTGGATATTCCCAAACGATTAGCACGCATAGCAGTTTGTGCCTCTGATTCTTCTCCTGACACATAAAAAACTTTTATTCCCTTATTCCCAAATTTTATACCTGCATCTAAAGCAATAGTGGATTTACCGATACCTGGATCTCCGGCTAACAAAATAAGCGACCCCGGGACTATTCCACCTCCCAGTACCCTGTCAAATTCGCTGATACCTGTGGACATTCGTTCTATTTTTTCTATGGCAACGCTGGCAATAGTTTTAGGCTTTGCTCCTGAACTTGTGGGCAAAAAGGACCTGTCCTTTTCACTGGCCACTAATTCTTCCATGAAAGAATCCCATTGTCCGCATTCCGGACATTTTCCTAACCATTTAGCAGTTGCATAACCACAACTCTGACACACAAAATGCATTTTTGTCTTAACCACTATTCTGTCTCCTTAATAGTAAAATCGCAATATATAGTCTTAAAGATTATGCCTTCTATTATGAATAGAGCTAAGCCTTTTATAAGACTCCTTAATAATCATCTGTTTATCTTTTTCGTCAGTATTGCCTTCTAAAAGTTCCAAATTATAATTCATCAATACTGCTTCTCTGGGAGTAATCAAATGGTTAAGCAATAGGTGATCCACTATTTGCATAGAACTCATAGAATTAACTGCCATTGCACTACCACCTTTTCCCGAGGCTGTTTGAATTTTAATAATACGGATAAATCCCCCTGAGCCACGCTTTGATTCCACTACAAAACCACGATCAGGTGTAAAACGAGTGCTTACGGCATAACTAATTTGGGAAGGTGCACACTCTAATTGTTCAGCTAATTCATTTCTTTGCACCAAAACAAATTTGGCATCACCTGTAAACAATTCTCCTATGATAAAATTTTCTATAACATCCGCTAAATTTCGCATAATTCTCCTCCTCACATATAACTATATTATATTTGACTTTTTGACTTTTAGCAAGTATTAATAAAATAGGGAGCCCCCAGGGGGCTCCCCTATTTTATTAATACTTCATTTTAATTTTTGCGCAAAATCATAACCGAATTGTTCTGCCGCTGCAATTTCATCCGGCCTTGGCCGCCATTTGCAATTGTATCCCGGTTCAACTTGCATTCCAGTATTTTTAATGAATTCTTCCATATCTTTTTGTGCTCCACCACTCCAGCCAAAAGTACCAAAAGCAGCCGCCTTTTTACCTGTAGGCTTTAACCCTTTAAGGTAAGTGAACAACCCCCCCATATTTGGCATCATACCCGAATTTTGAGTTGGAGAACCAAACAAAATACCGCCGGCTGTTAATAATTCAGCAACAATATCACTCTTATTTATATTGTTATAACGAAATAGTTTAACAGTACCTCCTGCCGCGGATGCTCCTCGCGTAATCGCTCTAGCCATAGCTTCCGTACCGCCCCACATAGTATCATATACAATTATCAATTTATCACTTTGCACTCCACGGCCCCACTCGTCATATTTGGCCAAAAGTTCTTTAATATGAGAGCGCCAAATACATCCATGCCCAGGAGCTATCAACTTCAAGTCTAAACTATTAACTGTAGCCAATGCCTTACCAATAAGTCTAGCATAGGGCAACAAAATATTTGCAAAGTATTTCTTTACTTCATAATACAAAATACTCAAATCAACTTCATCATCAAAACGTTTGCTAGTACAATAATGTTGTCCAAAAGAATCATTTGAGAACAAAATTCCGTCTTCCGGCAAATAAGTTATCATAGAATCCGGCCAATGAAGCATGGGAACAGGAATAAACTGTAAGGTCTTATTGCCCAATGAAAGTTGATCTCCACCCTTTACAACTTCAAAATCGAAAATATCCCCATAGTGCTCAATAGCTTCATCCTTACCTTGTTTAGAAATAAAAAATTTAGCATTAGGGCAAGCTGCAGCCAATGCTGGCATCGAGCCCGAGTGATCAGGTTCTACATGATTAATAATTATATAATCAATTTTTGCAGGATCTACTACTGTCTTTATTGTTGCCAAAAACTCGCCGGCATAAACACCCTTAACTGTATCAACCAAACAAATTTTATCCGCCATAATTAAATACGAGTTATAAGTTACACCGTGAGGAGTATAAAATCCGTGAAAATCTTCCATGGTCCAATCTATAATACCTACGTCATAAATACCTTTCACCAGTTCTTTTGGCTTCATAAATTACTGCCTCCTTATTTTACTTCCCTCATAAAACCCGCTAGCCTTTATCCAAAACTGAGTTCCGATTAATTTCTAAGGCTTCACAATTAAAACTACACTATATATTATTATACCCCAAATAAAAATCAATAACAATTACTCTTCAGGCTAAGTTGCCCTGTGCTTTTTTCCAAATACATTTCTAACCCATGAAATTTATTGACGGAACTGCGATGACCTACACTGACAAATGTTGTTTGCGGTAAATTTTTTGCAACCAATTTATACATTGCAGCCTCTGTTTCTTCGTCCAAGGCCGAGGTGGCTTCATCTAAGAATAACCAATTTGGTTTATAAATTAATGTCCGCACGAAGGCTAAACGCTGTTGTTCTCCAACCGACAAAACATGAGACCAATCTGCAATAATGTCCAAGTCTTTTATAAGATAACCTATGTGACATTCATTCATTAAAATTGCTAGCTCTGTATTATTACGGCTCTGTGTCCCTGGATATAAAACAGCTTCCCTTAACGTTCCCAAAGGCAAATAAGGTTTTTGTGGAATAAACATAATATCGTCTCGGACTGGCATTATTATTTTTCCACGTACATAGGGCCAAATACCTGCTATAGCACGTAAAAGCGTGCTTTTGCCACTGCCGCTTAATCCCTTGATTAAAACATTAGTACCGGGTTTTAAAATTACATTTACATCATTTAAAATAACTCTGCCATTCGGTAAACCTACCTCTAAATTCTCCATAATAATTTTATTATCACTGGCAAATTCTCTTTGCAAATTTATTTGGGGATTTTCGCTATGAACCTCCTGCATATGCAGACCAAAGCCTGTTAGCCTGTCTACAACAGCCTGCCATTCGGCAATGGAAGCATACATATCCACAAAATAAGACAAGGAGTCTTGCACTCTGCCAAAAGCAGTGGATATCTGCATTAATCCACCTAGAGTAATCTGCTTGGTTAAATAGCGAGGAATCGTAACTACAAAAGGGAAAATTATCGCAATCTGAGAATACCCTGAATTAATCCACACTAATTGTTTTTGTTTTTGAATAATATGCCAAAAGTTATCCAATAAAAGACCAAACCTCTTTTTAAATACGCCACTTTCTTGGGTTTCCCCACCATAAAATGCTACACTTTCAGAATTCTCACGCATCCTCATCATGCTGAACCTAAAATCAGCCTCATAACGTTGTTGTACAAAATTCAACCCTACCAATTTACGTCCCACTAAATGAGTAATCCACGTGCCCAAAATAGAATATGCCAAAGCCACCCACACTAAATAACCTTCAACGTGAATGTTAATATTAGCTATTTTAAAATCTAAGGGTCCTGACAAATTCCAAAGTATAAATACGAAAGAAATTAATGTGCATAAAGCCTTTAAAATGCCTATGGAAAATTTAATGGTCATTTCCACAAATAATCGCACATCCTCACTAATGCGCTGATCAGGGTTGTCTGTCCCAACTCCAAACATTTGCAGTCTATAATAAGTTTTGTTTTTCATCCATTCATCAATATAGCGATTAGTCAACCAACGCCGCCAATTTACAACCAGCACTTGTTGCAAATAATATGAATACACGGCAAGGATAATATAAATAAATGCCAACCAAGTAAACCTCATTAGTTCAGCAAAAATAGCCTCAGATTGGTAATTCTGCAGAGCATTATAAAATGCATTATTCCAACTGTTTAATTGTACCAACATATAAACAACGCCTAAGGTTAAAAGGATAATAGCTCCCAACAATAAAAAAGCTTTGCGTTTTTCTTCCGATTGCCAATAGCTTTTGGTTAATTTCCATACATTTTCAATAAATTCTCGTCCTACTTGTATTTTTATCACTATTATTGCACCTCATTAAATTATTCATTTTGTTTAAATACGACAAAAGTGCTTATTATCCTGCCATGATTTTTACAAGCGCGTGGCTATTATAACCTATTTCGTGTTAAAATAAGCTAACATGATAGAAGGGAGAAATATCAATGTCTGGTTTAGAACCCCTTATTGCCGACTTAGCCATTATTTTGCTAGTCGCTGGCATTACAACTATAATTTGCAAAAAGTTCAAACAACCTGTTATTCTCGGCTATATTATTGCCGGTTTCATAACAGGGCATAATTTCAATTTTTTCCCCACCGTTAACTCTTCTTCAGAAATAAACATCTGGTCAGAGATTGGCGTCATATTCCTTTTATTTACCCTGGGTCTGGAATTTAGCTTTTATAAATTAAAACGGGTTGGAGGGCAAGCTTTCATTGCAACCTTTATTATTATGTCCGGGACCATGGCTCTTGGCTATACTTGTGGCTTGTTTTTGGGCTGGAATGTTATGAACAGCCTTTTCCTTGGTTCTATGCTTTCCATGTCTTCTACTGCGATTATTATCAAAAACTTCGAAGATTTAAAATTGAAGAACAAAATTTTTGCTGAACTAGTTGTTGGCATTTTGATCATTGAAGATATTGCAGGAATTCTTATTATCGCATTACTTTCTACATTAGCTGCCACCCAATCAGCTCCTAACTTCTGGCAAATTATGACAATTGTCCTTCGCTTAGTTTTTTTTATTGTGCTTTGGTTTGTTTCCGGTATTTATTTAGTTCCTACCTTTTTCAAAAAAACACAAGACATTATGAATGATGAAACCCTACTTATCGTTTCAATAGGTCTTTGCCTCGGCATGGTCGTCGTTGTAACCAACATGGGTTTTTCTGCTGCCCTTGGTGCCTTTATGATGGGTTCGTTCATTGCTGAATCCCCCAATATAGCCACGATAACGCGTTTAGTTCAACCTGTGAAAGATTTATTTGGAGCTATTTTTTTTGTGTCGGTTGGTATGTTAGTTAACCCCGCCTTGTTATTAGAATATGCTTATCCTGTTATTTGCATTCTTTTAGTAACTCTTTTTGGCAAGACCTTTATTGCTCTTTTAGGTAGTATTCTAGCAGGACAAAATCTTAATACTTCGATAAAATGTTCCTTAAGTCTTCTACCTATTGGTGAATTTTCTTTCATAATTGCCGGTATCGGTATGTCCTATGGCGTAATTGAAAACTTTCAATATCCTATAATAGTCGCCATTTCCGCTATCACCATATTTATTGCCCCATATTTTATTCTGTCTGCAACTTTAATCTACAAAAAACTACAAAAAATATTACCGATTCCAATTTTAGCATGGCTTAACCGGTACACCGACAAACGAATGGACCTGGAAAGCTCGTCAGGTGATTGGCAAAATTTGCTAAAAGATTACACCTTACGTTCACTTATCTTGATAACATTTTTAACCGCAATTGCGTTTAGCAGTAATACTTATTTAGAGATGTATATGAATACCCATTTACCCCATCCTTATAGCAATCTCGTCACTGCGCTTATAGGTTTTGTTCTCATGCTCCCATTTTTGCGTGCCCTGCTCCTAAATCGCACTGCTCATCCTGAACTTTTTACCGTTCTTTGGTTCAAAAAACGTGCTAATCACCTACCATTAATAATCTTGCTATTAGTTAAATTAAGTATTGCTTCTTATTTTATCTTTTATGTTTTTATGGAATTGATTGAAACAACTGCGTTTAATTCTATTTTGGCTACTGCTGTAGCTATATACTTTATTTCTACTTCAAACTGGCTCATGGGAAAATATTTGCACATAGAATCGCGTTTCTTAGTTAATATAAATGATCGACACATGGAAAAATATCGCAAATCTTTAAATATTGTTAATCCCGAACAATCTCTCATGCTTTTTGATGAAATACTGCATTTGACCAAATTTCATGTTCCTGCATATTCACCCTTGGTTGGTAAAACTTTGATTGATCTAGACGTAAATAACTGGTTTGGCTGTAATATAATCCAAGCGTCCGATAAAAAACATTTTTGGGATTTGCCTGCTGGGGACTACATTATTAAGGGTGATACAGAATTATTACTCATAGGTACAATAGAACAATTTCAACTTTTTAGCATTGCTATGGAAAAAGNTGATAATCATCTGGAGCAAATACTTTTGCCAATGCCTATGCGACAGTTTATGGCTTCNGACAAAACCAATCCGGCCGCCACTGCCTTTTTCCCNTGTGCAATTACTGTAGATGATCATTCTGGGCTTATAGGCAAATCTATTCGCTCNGCTAATATCAGAAAAAAATGGCACTGTCTTATTATTGGCATTGAACGCAGTTATTCTATAGACTATAATCCCAACGTCAATGTTGTCTTCGAGAAAGATGATTTACTATGGGTATTAGGNAAACAAAAGATGATAAACGAATTAGTAAAAGCAGAGATACTCTAAAAACCACTTATAAAAAGGGAGCCGGACATCAGTCCGGCTCCCTTTCTTATGCATATACATTAATATTTTAGAACAACTACACTACGTAGCTATTGTTTTTTTTCTGCCTCAGCATCTGCTGCTAATTGAGCTTTGGTAGAAAACAATTTTTCAATGACAACGTACAACACCGGTATCAAGAAAACTCCAACGGCAGTAGCAAAGGTCATGCCGCCAACAACGGCATTTCCCAAGGACACACGAGCACCTGCACCGGGACCTGTTGCAATAGCTAGCGGCACGCAGCCTAAGATAAAGGCAAATGATGTCATCAAAATCGGGCGTAACCGCAATTTAGCCGCATCTATAGCAGACTTAATAATTGGCTCTCCTGCCTCTTTATTCATCTTAGCGTATTCAACAATCAAAATAGCGTTTTTCGCCGCCAAACCAATTAAGGTAATCAAGCCTATTTGCATATATATATCATTTTGCTGCCCTCGTAAATATTGGGAAAGCAAACACCCCAAAATCGCTGATGGAACAGACAGTAAAATAGCTAGTGGTACGGACCAGCTCTCGTACAAAGCCGCTAGACATAAGAACACCAAGATTAGAGAAATCGCCAAAATTTTGTTAGAGCTATTTCCTGCATCAAGTTCATCACGGCTTTGATCTACCCACTGATAAGTGTAAGTAGTTGGCAAAACTTCTGCTGCCACTTCTTGCAAAGCTTTCATAGCCTGACCGGAACTATATCCTGCAGCAGGGCTGCCTGCGATTTTAAAAGCACTAACCCCGTTAAACCTAGTAACGGAAGGTACTGAACTTATGCTCTTATAACTTACTAAGGTATCTAGTGGTACCATTTCGCCGGCACTGCTTTTCACATAGAAAAACCTCATATCATTTACATTTTTTCTAAACTCAGCGTCAGCTTGCATAACCACTTTCCAGGTACGTCCAAAGCGATTAAAATCATTTACCTCGCTTCCTCCCAGAAAAGTCTGAAGGGCGGTATAAACACTGCCAACCGGAACTCCTAAAGATTCAGCCTTAGCTCTGTTGACTTCGAAATTATAAGCCGGAGTATCAGTGTTAAAAGTAGTATAAGCAACGCCAATTTCAGGACGTTGATTGGCTTTCGCTACAAATTGCTTGGCATAAGTATTCATCGTATCAACAGAATCCCCTGCCAAATTCATAATATACATGTTTAAACTACCTGTACTGGATACACCTGGCAAAGCAGGTGCGTTAAATGCCATCATGGTCATTTCCGGTATTTGAGACGTAATTCCTCTGGCTTTTTGAATTGTTTCCTGTATTGTAACAGTACGTTCATTGTATGGTTTCATGCTCACGATAAGCAATCCGGCACTGGACTTAGGTGCCTGCGTTAAAATATCGATGCCTGATACGGCTCCAACATGTGCAACGCCAGGAAGTTCTCTTAGTTGTTTAGCAACTTTTTCCATAGCATAAATACCACGATTACTAGAGGCTGCTTCCGGCAAATTAAATGATACCATAAAATTACCTTGATCCTCATCAGGCACATATCCACTAGGCAAATGAGTAAAAATAGCCCCAATTAAAACAATCATTATAAGCAAACCAATTAACATAAGCTTAATATGTCTAATACATTTTTCTACATTAGCTACGTATTTATTTAAGAATCTGGCAAACCATTGATTGAAACCATATATTATTTTGCCCAAAAAACCTTTTTTTGCGTTCTCTTCGGCACGAGGCTTTAAAAGTAAAGCACATAGCGCCGGAGTTAAGGTCAAGGCAATAACTGCTGATAAAGCCATAGATACGGCAATGGTTAAAGAGAACTGCTTATACAACATACCAGTTGTACCGCCAGTAAAAGCAATAGGAATAAATACTGCAGCTAAGATAAAGGCAATTGCTACAACCGGCCCTGATACTTCTCTCATAGCACGGTAAGTTGCCTCTCTGGGTGATAGTCCTGTATCTTGTATATGATGTTCTACGGCTTCCACCACAACGATGGCATCATCAACAACCAGTCCTATAGCCAGTATCATAGCAAACATGCTAACAGTATTAATACTGAATCCCATAAAAACGAAGGCCCCAAAGGTACCAACTAAAGACACCGGCACTGCTAAAAGTGGAATTGCCGTAGCACGCCAATTGCCCATGAAAAGATAAACTACAAACATTACCAAAAGCAAGGCTTCGCCAAAAGTATGCGCCACTTTTGTTAAGGACTCACGTACAAAAATTGTATTATCTTGCAATATACCAATCTTCATATCCGGTGGAAAGCGGGTCTCCGCATCGGCTAATTCAGCTTTAATTTTAGCAACACTGTCTAAGGCATTAGCATCAGTAGTTAAATANACAGGAAACACAACTGTATCGCCNCCATCAAGAAAAGATACCATTGTATCACTACGAGCGCCCTCACCAATAGTAGCAATATCTTTTAGCTTTAAGTTTTGTCCATTGGTAGAACGCACAACAATGTTACCGAACTGTTCTTCATTAGTCAAGCGACCTTGGGCACTGGCCGAATATTGGAATTCCTGCTCCCCAGCAGTAGGCCGGGAACCAATAGCGCCAACCGGAGCCTGAATATTCTGTGCCTGAATGGCCGTGGAAACATCGCTGGCTGTAATTCCTAATTGTGCCATTTTATCGGGATGCAACCATATACGCATAGCATATTCCGGTCCATAAGCATCTACTTCAGACACTCCTTTAACCCTTTGAACAGCATCAACAAAATTAGTCATAGCATAGGTCTTCAAAAACATAGAATCGTATGTCTTATTAGGAGAATTCAAAGTGAAATACATAATTGCCTGAGAATTCTTCTTAGCTGTGGTAACACCATAGCCAGTAACTTCTGATGGTAATGAGGATGATGCTTGAGCCACACGGTTTTGCACTTCTACAGCGGCAATATCACTGTTTTTATCCAAGTTGAAATATACATTCAATGCATATCCACCATTATTAGTACTTGTAGAACGCATATCCATCATATTCTCTACGCCATTTACTTTTTGTTCAATAGACGTAGCTACAGCCTCTTCAACTGTAGAAGCATTGGCACCAACATAAGTTGTTGACACTTCAACCTGTGGCTTTGTAATATTAGGATATTGTGCAATAGGTAATGTAAAGCCGGCAATGGTTCCCAGCATGGTAATAAGAATTGCCAGCACTATCGCGAAGACCGGACGGTCTATGAAAAAACGTGACACGATTTATTACCCCCTTGTTTATTTAGTTGTGGCCGGTGTTGTTGTCTCTAAGTCTGCNTCAGTCATAGGCTCAGGATTGACAGCAGTNCCAGGTCTGACTTTTTGAATACCTTCCACCACAATGGTTTCTGTGCCATCTAGACCGCTTTCAATCATCCACAAACGCCCTATGCGTGCACCGACTTTGACTTCTTTCATTTCTATTTTGTTTTCGCTATTAACCACGCTGACAAAATTCTTGTACATAACTTCAGATACCGCACGTTGCGGAACCAATATAGCATTTTTCCGCGTACCGCTATTAACCTGTAAATGGGCAAACATACCAGGCAACAACAACCCATTAGGATTAGCGAATTCAGCTTTTAAGGTCAAAGTACCTGTTGTATTGTCAACACTGCGATCAACTTGATCAACTCTCCCTTTAAGAGGGTACTTATTACCATCACTTAATGTTAAGGTCAAGTTTTCCAAAGAGCTGCTATTTCCTGTATTGCCTTGCAATAATTTTAGATATTCTGTTTCAGCCAGCGAAAATTTAACCCTCATAGGATCGCTATTAGAAATGGTAGTCAACACCGTAGACCCTGCGGTAACAAAGTTACCTTCAGCTAAACAATTGGTATCAACTTTACCGGCAAAAGGAGCTACAATGTTAGTCTCCCCTGCATCAACTTGCGCAGTGGCAAGCAGTGCCTCTTGTGCATTGACAGTAGCCTGAGCTTGTGCTAATTGAGTGTTATAACTGTCTAGTGTTTGTCTGGAAACAGCGCCCTGCTCATATAGTGCTTGATATCTTGCCGCATCCCTTTGTACATTAGTCAAACTTGCTTGGGCATTAGCCAAGGTAGCCTGAGCATTTAGCACGCTGTTTTGATAATTACGTGGATCAATGACATAAAGTAATTGTCCCGCCGCAACCACATCACCACCGTTAACCAGTTTTTTTACAATAGTACCAGTTACCTTAGATTTAATACTAACCTCATCTTTTGCTTCAACAAAGCCTGTATACTCGTAAGTCAAAGGGGTGTCTCTTTGAATTACATGCATTGTCTTCACTGCTACTGCTTGTGGTCCTCCTGCCTGCTGCTTGCTACAACCGGCAGAAGCAAGCATCATAATGCACGCCAACCCAATGGCTAATACTTTCCTTTTTACTAACATGCTGGAACCTCCTACGACCATTTATTAATCAAGCCTCGTGAACATAAACTCAATACCTGATATTATAACTGAACTTTTTTTAAGTTGCAATTTGCAATTATACCAATTTTTGTTGCATTATCTCACTATTACATCTATATGCTCTTCGTTACGTCGATTGACTGCTTAGTCAAAAAATTTCACCTATTTTATTCCGCTTCAAGTACGGTAGCACCATACTTTGTGCTAATGCCAATTCCTCTTTTCCATCATGCAAAAGCACTAATGCTCCACCGTCATAATAATATCCTTGTACATCTTTTTTAGTTAAAGGATGCCCCTGTTTCATGCTCTCTTGGGTAACAATACCCCAAAACTTAGAACTTTTCCCCACTAGAGTTTCCAATTCTATACTTCTACCTGTATTCATGTTAAAGTTAAAAGCTTGCATGATAGAAGTTGTCCTATTATGAGCAGTAGCAATACCTGTGAATAAGACACTGGTATATTTTTTACCGGCATATTTTACCTCATAATTCAGCTCTATATTTCCATCTCCGCCAGCCTCCTTCAGTATCTTTTTTACAAATGCATCAATTTGCCCATTTAACTGCCATTGCTGCAATCCCGTACCCATTTTCGAAAAATGAGGATATTTTATCCTGCTCCCGTTTATTTCAACATACTGTTTGGTTATTAAATATCCTCCGGCACCTATAATATCAGCTTCCTGTTTATAGATATGAGGAGAATATAAATCTGTATAGAAATTGGTCCTTTTCACCTGCCAGCTTCCAGCCATATATTTCCAAATAGTACGCACATATCCCAAGGTATCAAAGTTAGTTGCGCCAACAACACGCTGTGAGGTCAAAACTTCTGAGGTTCCATCATTATCAATATCCAAAGCAGCTACCGAACAAAGATTTTGTATATATGGACGAACACCTGAATCTTTCACTTGTCCATCATCGTCATAAACGTTAAGATACCGGTACATATCTTTCTCTCCGGGTAAATCCAAAACTATAGTCTTTCCTGAGACAGGAAAGGTTAATTCCGCTTTATATTGCGGCAAATACTTACCCAAACAAGCAATGCCAATATTATTTTCTCTTGTAAAAATTTCTTCTGCTTTGCCTTCACTAAAATCCAATATGCGGCAATCGACAATACCACCGCTCCCACCTGTCAGGGAAGTTATAAGCACATTGGCAACTCCGTTACCTGTAACATCGGTCAGAGTCAAAAAACTATCATAGCCACCACAATCAACCGGCCTAATATACCCTTTAACCTGCCCATTTTTTCTGTCCTTTATAACAACATAGAGATTGCCCATAAAATGCGACCCATTTACAACTTTATTACCCATTAATAATACGTCTTCATCATTACCATCGCCATCAACATCGCCAATAGCTTGATCTACGATTTCGCCGCGTTGAACCTCAAGTACAACAGGGTTAACTTTCTTTGGCGTTATAATATTAACCGCAACAGGGCTAATTTCCTGTTTTTTTGTTGGTTGCGGCCTTATTTCGGCGCTAACCCCTACCGGTAGCAGTAATGTGCCTAAAACGCCCAACACTAAACATCTATTTTTAAGTTTCATAATAACAGCTTCCTCCTAGTTTAAACATGCTATAAAACCCCAATATAATCTATAATACCTACATTATACAGTATATTAACTAAAACCCCCTTAAAATTTTAAAAATATTTTCTTTTATGCACACAAAAAGGTGCTTTTCTGCTTATAATGTTGTAAAATATTAACATTATAATGAAGAAAATTTTTATATTTGTAAGGAGAGAGTTAAATGATAAAAAAGTTTTTAATAATTCTAACCACCCTAACTCTGGTAATTTCTTTAGCAGGTTGTGGAACTAAGGCCAATACCCCGAGCACCGCCAAAGAAAAAACAAAAGTTTCTTTAGCTCTTTTACGTCTGACAAGTTCGGCACCATTATTTATTGCTATGGAAAAAGGCTATTTTGCTGAAGAAAATATCGATATTTCCCCTGAATGGTTTGATGCCGCTCAACCTATTGCAGTAGCCACAGCATCAGGTAAAGTTGATGTTGGCGCTACCGGAATTACTGCTAGTTTATACAATATGGCGGCTGCAGGGCAAAAAATAGCTATCGTGGCAGATAAAGGTCGAGAAGAAAAAGGTTTCTCTTCTTCTGCTTTACTTGTTACAAAGCCATTGTATGACTCCGGTGTTAATTCCGTGCCTGCAATAAAGGGCAAACGCATTGGCATTACTCAAAAAGGATCTACCTTTCATTATATGTTGGGCCGGATACTAGAGGTTAACGGTCTTTCCCTCAATGACGTTGAGCTTGTTCCTCTAGGTAAATTAAGTGCTATTATGGCAGCATTACAAAGCGGTCAGATTGATGGTTGTATACTAAATGAACCAAACATCACTAAAGTTGAGACAGCCGGCTATGGCAAAACTGTAGTGCAAATTGGTGAGCTAATTCCTTACCAAACTTCAGGTCTATTCTTTTCCAGCAGCTTTACACAAAAACAAGACCTAGCCGTTCGTTTTATGCGGGCATACGTTAAGGCGTGTAACTATTACTATGACAACGCCATAAGAAATACTTCGCCTGAAAAAAAAGCTGAAATAATTAAGATTATTTCCAAATACACCAATGCACCGGAAAATGACGTTAAGTTAGGTCTTCCCTACATTGACAGAAATGGTGAACTTTTGACCTCAGATATAAAAACTCAAATTTATTGGTACAGAGACCACGATATGTTAAAAGGCAACTTGCAAACAGAACAAATTGTTAATACTACATTTTTAGAAAAAGCACTAAAAAAATAAGTAAACTTAGGGGAAAAAAATGAAATTAGTTGTAGACAACATCTGTAAGAACTTTACTAACAATAAAGGGACCACTCTTTCAGTTTTAGAAAACATTAACCTCACAGTAAAAAAAGAGGAGTTCGTGGCCTTGGTCGGTCCCAGCGGATGCGGCAAGTCCACTTTGCTAAATATCATAGCAGGTCTTATGGATTCAACTTCCGGTCAAGTATACTTCTCTGATGTAGAAAATGGGCGCTCACCGGCTATGGGTATTGTTTTCCAAGATACAGGCCTTTTCCCTTGGCGTAATGTATATGATAATATTGCCTTTGGATTAGAGGCCTTAAATTTGCCCAAACCTGAACAAATGGACATCATTGAGCACTATATTGAATTGGTTGGCCTGAAGGGTTTTGAGAACTCTTACCCTCACCAATTATCCGGCGGTATGCGGCAAAGAGTTGGCATTGCCAGAGCCTTGGCCATTAATCCTGATTTACTGCTAATGGATGAGCCTTTTTCTGCCTTGGATGCGCAAACTCGCACTATCATGCAGGAAGAATTAGTTGCTTTGTGGGAAAAAACTAAGCTTAGTACCATCTATGTTACTCATAACATTCAAGAAGCAGTGCTTTTGGCAGATCGTATTGTTCTTTTGTCTCGCAGACCAGGTAAAATAAGCCGTATTTTAAATATTGATTTACCGCGAAATGAACGTGAAAACCCGGAAAATGCTACAATAATAGCTAATTTTGTAGATGCCATTTGGCAGCACATTAGTAAGGATGCCCGTGCGGCCCTAATGGAGGTAGAAGACAATGGCTGATGTTAAAATAATAAATCGTATGCGCCCTTGGCAAAAAGTTTATCCTGTTTGGATTTCAATAATGGCTATCTTATTGCTTCTTACTTTCTGGGAACTTATTTGCCGCCTTGGCCTGGTGTCACCGTTGTTCTTACCATCACCTATGCAAATTATTAAGGCACTTTGGACTATGCTTTTAGACGGTGAAATTGCTCGCAGTCTATCAGCAAGTATTTATCGTATTGCAATGGGTTTTATTTTAGGTAGTCTCTTAGGCTTAGTTGTTGGTATTTTAACAGGGACTTCTGCTTTAAATGATAGAATAGGTACTCCTCTTGTAAATATCTTCTATCCCATTCCCAAAATCGCCTTATTACCACTATTTATTTTGTGGTTAGGAATTGGGGAATTATCTAAAGTTACGATTATTGCCCTTGGTGTTTTCTTCCCTGTAGCAATGAATACATATTCAGGTGTGAAAAATGTTGATCCCTTGCTCATTAAAGTTGCTGTTAGTTTCAACGCTAATCGTTGGCAAACTCTACGTTCAGTTGTCTTGCCGGGAGCTTTACCGGTAATTTTTGCCGGGTTACGTCTAGCAGCCGGCACTTCTTTGCTGTTGTTGGTATCAGCAGAGATGATTGCTGCGCAAGAGGGCCTAGGAGCACTCATACTTCACTACGGAGATTTGATGATTACAGAGCGACTAATGGCTGGGATTATTGTGCTTTCTGCTGTAGGCTTATGTTTCAATTTCCTTTTACAATATTTGGAGCGCAAAGCAATACCTTGGAAAAATTAGAAAAATATACCAATAAAACCTAATACCATCAAACGGCTCCCCTTAGCATAAACAGATTTTTATCTTGTCTGTATACTCTAAGGAGGGCCGTTGCAATATAGCACCGAGAATTATAATATTTTACTAATTTCATTGCCAAATATTAATGAAAAATATACAATGGTTAAGGAAAGTTATAAAATCGCTAAAGGAGTTTTTATTAATGGAAAAACGTGTAATTCAAGTTGACGAGCGTGTGCCTATCCTAATTGGCCTTCCGCTTAGCCTCCAGCACCTTTGTGCTATGTTTGGGGCCACTATTTTGGTTCCCTTTCTTTTTAAAGTAGACCCCACAACTTGCATCTTTTTAAATGGTATCGGCACTTTGCTGTACATATTCTTAACCAAGGGCAAAGTACCAGCTTATTTAGGTTCAAGTTTTGCTGTTATTTCCCCTGTTATGGTAGTTTTATCTACTTCCACTTATGCTTCCGCACAATCAGGATTCATCGTCTTCGGCCTTATTTATTGTTTATTAGCTTTAATTATAAAATATGTGGGCACAGATTGGATTGACATAGTCTTTCCCCCTGCAGCCATGGGTGCCATCATTGCCATTATTGGTTTAGAACTCGCCCCTACAGCGGCAGGCATGGCTGGCCTTACCGGTGATGTCATTAATTATCATAGCGTGGCAATTTCTATGTTCACCTTGTCCATAACTATTTTGGGTACTGTAGCTTTTAAAGGGTTTCTATCTATTATACCTATTCTATTCGGTGTAATCTGCGGTTATATTGCAGCCCTCTTTACTGGTATGGTTGACCTTACTGGCGTCATTAATGCCCCTTGGTTCCAAGTTCCCAAATTTTACGCACCTGTGTTTGACTTAAGTGCAATTTTGATTATTATTCCAGCAGTTTTAGTCACACTAGCCGAACACATTGGTCACCTAATCGTTACCGGCAATATTGTCGGCAAAGACTTAGTAAAAGATCCCGGGCTGCCACGTTCTCTTTTAGGTGATGGACTAGCGACAACTCTTTCCGGTTTTTTTGGTGGCACACCAAATACTACTTACGGTGAAAATATCGGTGTTTTAGCTTTAACAAAAGTGTACAGTGTCTGGGTAATTGGTGGAGCCGCTGTTTTGGCTATATGTTTATCATTTATTGGCAAACTAAGCGAGCTAATCCGTAGTATCCCGGTCCCTGTTATGGGCGGTGTTTGCCTTCTTCTCTTTGGTGTTATTGCTGTTTCAGGCATCCGTCTTTTTGTGGATCGGCAGGTTGATTTTACGAAATCTTCAAATATGGTTATGACTGCTACTATTATGATTATTGGTTTATCCGGAGCTAAATTAACATTCGGTACCGTTACTATCCAAGGGATGGTATTGGCAACTATCGTAGCTGTTATAATGAGTCTAACCTTTAGATTATTTCACATATTAGAAGCTAAATAGTCCGATAATAAAGGAGTTAATTGTAATGAAAAATCGCTGGAAATATTTAATAGCACTCTTACTGGTTTTACTTATTGCTGCCGGCGTATATTTCTTCTTTTCTGCTAACAACAAAAAATCTCCTGAGTATTCTTTGACGCTATTACAAACAGCTATAAATTCAAATGATTGGGATGCAGTAGAAAAACGTATGGACATGAACACATTTTATGGCCAAGTTTTTGATGATGTTATAGCTCCTACTATGCGCCCAACAAATGATGGTTTTACCAACGACTTTTTTTCAGGCATTTTACAAAATGTAAAAGCTACGTTTATTTCCTCCATGACCGAATATACCAAAGAATTTGTAACTAAAAATTCTGCTGACAAAACCCTAACGTTGCCTGAACAAGTTTTCGCCCGTAAATTTATTGGCATTATAAATTTAAAAAATGCTACTTACAAAAAATACAGTAATGTTAAAATTCATGGCAGTACGTCAACAGTAGATATAACTATTAATGATAAAACTTTAGACAAAGATTTTTTAATACAAGTTAGTATGAAAAAATTGCCTGATGACACTTGGCAGTTAGTGAAGATATTAAACGTCACCGATCTTTTGTCTAATATAAAAAAAGCTCAAGCCGAGAAATTAGTTGCTCTCAACAAACCTTTGAGTGAAGAAATTGCCAATCAAATAAGTATCAGTAAAGGTAAGTTTGATATTAAAACTCGTGCTAACCCTTGGCACTCAACTGCCTTTATCTATAATCCTTTAGTAACCTTCAAGTCTGATACACAGATAGCATCCTTTATTGGGCAGGTGCAGGTACTTGGTAAAAATGACGATCCACTTTTCACACAAAAGTATATTGTTAATGGCCCCTTCCCAATTGGTGCTAAACAAGACTATAGTTTCAGCTGGACTCTAAATCCTTTTGTTCCGGGAGAAAAAGCTCTTATAGAAGCCAATAAAAATGATTTGAAACTTAAAGAAACTATCTTAGGGATTAAATTTATAGACGGCAAGAATTTGCAAATTTTAGAACAAATCCCGGAAGCTGATTAATTTATAAAACTAAAACTTAATATTTGTTTTGCGACAAAAACCCCCGTCTCTTTTGAAGTGCACCCCAAATGTTAGACAAAAATAACATTTGGAGGTGCACTTTTTGTATGACAAAATTTAGTGAAGAATTTAAAGCAAAAATGGTTAGGGAAAGATTATCTGGTAAGACGTTTACAGTAATTTCTAAAGAATTTAGCGTAGGAAAAAAGACTGTCCGTGAATGGGTTGCTCGTTACGAAGCCGGTGGAACAAACCAATTGTTACGCATTAACAAGCGATATACTCCTGAATTAAAGAAAAAAGTCATTGAATACAAGTGGGAACATGGGCTATCATTAATGCAAACGGCAGCTCAGTTTCAGATCCCTGCTCCTAGAATAATATGCCAGTGGGAACGAAAATATCTTGACGAGGGTATGTCTGGGTTAATGCCGAAGAAGAAAGGCAGGCCAAGTAAAATGCCTAAAAAACCCAAAAAGAAAGAAGATTTAACAAAAATAGAACAGTTGGAAGCTGAGAATGCACAGCTACGTATGGAGAATGAATTCTTAAAAAAATTAGACGCCTTGGTTCAACAGCGGAAAAAGCAACCAAAAAAGAATTAGCCATAGTTGTTTTTGAACTTAAGGCGAGATTTCCGCTCAATGCTCTTCTGAAGTTCGCCAATCTAGCACGTAGCACATATTACGCCATCATCAAAGGACTTAACAGGGTGGATAAGTACACAGAGAGTAGAGCCATACTGCACCACATCTGTGAAAGTCATTTTGGCAGGTACGGCTATCGCCGTGTCACAGTCGAGATGCGCAAGCAGGGTGTCTGTATTAACCACAAGGTGGTTATGCGACTAATGAAGGAAGAGGATCTCACCAGCAAGGTGCGAATTAAAAAATATCGCTCTTACAGGGGCCAGATAGGTAGGGTAGCCCCCAATGTTATAGGCAGGGATTTCAAAGCTGACAAGCCTAACCAGAAATGGACTACGGACGTAACAGAGTTTTCCCTTTTCGGAAGAAAGCTCTATCTTTCTCCCATACTGGACATGTTCAACGGCGAAATTGTCAGCTACGACATTTCCACAACTCCTGCCTTGTCACAGGTAATGAACATGCTGGATAAAGCTTTTGCCAAGGTCAAGGATACGGAAGGCCTAATATTTCACTCTGACCAAGGGTGGCAGTACCATCATACCTATTACCAGAAGGCACTAAAAAATCACGGGATAATCCAGAGCATGTCACGCAAGGGAAATTGTCTGGATAATTCCGTGATGGAAAATTTCTTTGGACTTTTAAAGTCCGAGTTACTGTATTTGCAAGAATTTAAATCTCTGGAAGACTTTGAAAAGCAACTGCATGAATATATTCATTACTACAACAACAAGAGAATCAAGCTAAAAAATCGCTTCCACCCGTGAAACGGGTGGTTCGCACCAGCCCTATAAGGGCTTATTATTGCCAGCGCCTTAATGACGCTGGCTTTCACTTTGTTCAAGCCACTGTGGACTGATTACTTGGCTAACCCTTAAAAGGGTCAGCATACTCTTTTGTATGTAATTTGGTTTCTATCTGGTCCATCTTTTCCTGTTCTCTTATATATTTCGCAATAGTGGCTTCGTTTAATCCCACCGTGCTTACGTAATATCCAGTCGACCAGAAGTGCTTATTGCCAAATTTGTATTTAAGGTTTGCATGCTTGTTGAATATCATCATCGCACTTTTACCTTTCAAATACCCCATTATTTCTGATATACTGTGTTTGGGTGGTATTGATAATAATAAGTGTACATGGTCTGGCATCATATGTCCTTCTACTATTGCTATGCCCTTCCATTTGCATAAGTCCATTATTATTTGTTGTATATCTATCCTTAACTGATTATAAATAATTTTTCTATGGTATTTTGGCGTAAATACTATATGATACTTGCACATCCATTTTGTATTGTACAATCTAGGTATGAAATTTCAGCTCAGCAGAACTGAAATCTTATGCTTAGATTTTTTTATTATGAAAGTGATTGGCTAACGTCCATTTCGTTGGGCTTTTAACGCCCGTAGCACACACTGTTAGCCGACTCTTTCCATTCGACATTCGATTGAGCAGGTTGGGAGAAACTCCCGCGTAACGAGCAACTTTGAGTAGGATGAAAAGAGTTGGAGGCCAGTCTCATCTTAAAGAGAGAAGGAATTGTATGATCGCTGTTGGAATCGATGTTTCAAAAGGGAAAAGTACAGTAGCTGTATTATCTGGTCTTGGTGAACTACTGCTTTCCCCGAGAGACTACCCTCACAAAGAGGATAGTTTAAATGAACTTTGCACCTGGCTTCATAGTCTTAACGATGAGGTGCGCATCGCTTTAGAATTTACTGGATATTATCATTACTCTATTCGCGACAAGCTCATTCGTGAGGGCTTTTTTGTTTCTGTCGTAAATCCATATCTTATGAAGAAATTTAATGATGGTAGTGTACGCAAGGGTAAAAGCGACAAAAAAGATGCTATTAAAATTGCCACTTATTGCGTTGAAAAACGAAATCACTTAAAACCATGGAACTACCTCGGCAAACCATATGAAACTCTAAAATTTTTGTCACGCCAGTACCACCAAATGATTTCACTAAAAACCAAACAAAAAGTTCAGCTAGACAATCTCTTCGACTTAGTTATGCCGGATGTTAAAAAAGTGTTCTTACTCACAAATAGGCCTACTTCTTGTTTAGCACTTTATGACTTTGTCGAAAAATTTCAAAGTTGGAAAGTAATTAAAGATATGACTTATTCCACATTTGAAAAAAGGTTTCTCTCTTACATGAAAAAGAAAGGGTACCGCCCTAATGCGAGTAAAGCGCAACGACTCTATAACATTGCCCAAAACAGTCTCCTTCCACGCGAAGCAAACTATTGTACCAGTTTAATCCTCAAACAACGTATCCAACTCGCAAAATCCACCGAGTCTGCTACTGTAGCTATCTTAAAACAAATGCAGGAATTGGTTAAAACTTTGCCTGAGTATGAACTTGTCCACTCATTTAATGGCGTTGGAGATATTCTTACACCCTTACTTATTGCTGAAATTGGTGATATACGCCGTTTCACAAGTGGAAAAGCTCTAAATGCATATGCCGGTAATGATGCCCCTCCTTTTCAATCCGGAACATATCTGGGTACCCGTAGGCATATTTCAAAACGGGGTTCACCTTTTTTGAGAAAAGTAGGATATGAAGTCATTCTAGCTCTTAAGATTTCTAAACCAATTCAAGACCCCGTTTACCAATTTATTTTAAAGAAACAGGCTGAAGGTAAGCCAAAAATGGTTGCCAACATGGCTGGCTTAAACAAATTTCTACGAATATACTTTGCCAGAGTGATGGAGCTTTTTGCTATATAACGGATCTATTTAAATGTCACTTCATACGTGGCTTGTTTTGTTATGCCCTTTTTTATATTTGCGATTTTTACTCGACTTTTGTTTTAAAATCTTGACAACTTTTAGCAGGTGTGTGCTAAACTTTCAGCCATAAGACATCACCTTTCTTATTGTTAATAGCGACTTGAACAATCCCTATTATACAAAGTTTGGTGATGTTTTTGCTTAAGCCTTGCCTCCTACCCGCGTAGCGGGCAGGTTTTTGTTTCGCACGCTTCGCGAGCTCAACTGTCTAAAGCACATACTAAAAGGAATGAGTCCGGTAGAATACCGAACTCATTCCAGATTAATCGCTTAATAACCTGTCCAACATTTTGGGTGCAGATCACTTTTTAGAGACGGGGGTTTAGATTTTTTATTTTTATTAATACATACTACGAAGTTTCATTGGTTCAGCCAAAGCATTAAGAGCCACAATATACGCAGCCACACGCATGCTAACCTTATATTTCACAGAAGTTTCGTAAACGTTTTTGAACGCTTTAACCATAAAATGATGTTGTCTTGCAATAACATCCTCTTCTGTCCAGAAATAACGATCTAAATTTTGTACCCATTCAAAGTAGGAAACGGTAACGCCGCCACCATTAGCCAAAATATCAGGCACAACCATAACTCCATTTTTTTCCAATATAGCATCAGCTTCAGGAGTAGTAGGGCCATTAGCACCCTCAACAATAAACTGAGCTTTAATTTTGTCAGCATTCTTTTTTGTGATCTGCAATTCCAATGCGGCCGGTACTAAAACAGTTGCTTTAGATTCCAAAACCTTTTCATTAGTTATTGCTTTTGTTCCCGGATACCCTGCAATAAGGCCCTTATTTTTCGCAGCATATTCAGCTACTTTGTATGGATCTAATCCTTCTTCACAATAGATACCGCCACCAACGTCGCTTAAGGCTACAATTTTAAGCCCGGCATCGTGAATAAGTTTAGCAGACCAACTTCCAACATTGCCAAAACCCTGAACAGCACAAGTTGCTTCTTCAGGTTTAATGCCTTTGGTTCTCAAAGCTTCAACTACAGAAGTCATAACGCCACGACCTGTCGCAGAAGTCCTACCCAAAGATCCTCCCATACAAATAGCTTTACCTGTAATAAAACCAGGAGTATATTCACCTTTGATTTTGCTAAATTCGTCCATCATCCATGCCATAATTTGAGCATTGGTATTAACATCAGGAGCAGGGACATCCATTTTTTCACCGATAATAGGTGCTATTCTATCAATAAATCCACGAGTTAGAGCTTCTAATTCACGTTTAGACAATTTAGCAGGATCAACAATGATTCCACCTTTAGCGCCACCATAAGGCAACCCGGCAACCGCACACTTACAAGTCATCCAAAAGCCCAAGGTTTTCACTTCGTCCATTGATACATTCTGATGATAACGAACACCACCCTTAGCCGGTCCAAGAATTGTGCTGTGCTGTGAACGATACCCAGTGAAGATTTGAACTGTGCCGTCATCCATTTTTACAGGAATCGATACTTCCAAAGTACGCTCCGGTTGCTCAATAATAGCTGCAGCGCCCGGATCTAGCTTCATTTTCTTAATCGCTGTTTCCAAAGGAATCTTTGCCATTTCAAATAAATCCATTTAAATACGCCTCCTAAAATTTTTGTAAAACCATAACTATCTATAAAAAATTATATCCCTAAAAAATGCTTTTGTCCACGGAATTCAGTATTTTGTATACAATTCTGTTTTAAAAAAAATTCCGCAGTCTTTGTGCATTTTTCACCCCCTCATACTTTTCTCCATTGAATTTTATTTAAATTGTTTATATATCTCTCCAAAAGGTATACCGGCAATCTTGCAACCAGTGTACTCTTTCCGCAACTGTATAGCTGCAGAAGCTAAATGCTTGGAGGTGATACCATGTTCAATAGATAACCAAGCTTCCATAAAGGCTGCCAAATGATCACAACCCTTAAGCAAGGCACCATCTACGGCACTGTATTTATCTGTATTATATTTATATGGGATATCTCCTTTAATTGTTTTAAGCTGCCCATTTAGAAGAATTCGGTTAGCAAACTCATTACTGGTAAAATTAATGATATCTTGATGCCATTCACTAGGTAACAACGGTAATATTTTCTCTGCTACTTGGCGTTTTTCTATTTCTTTGATTAATTCATCCAACCCTTTTATAGAACGCTTAATTGGTGAAATAATATCGCGGGTCAAAACTTCAGGCAGGTCATGCCAAAGTCCGCCTAAAAAGTCGTTAACCAGTCTTTGCTTGCAGGCTCCCATACTTAATGCACAAAAATAGGACAATGTCGCCACAATAAGCACATGCCCCATAACAGAGGTCTCCGGTACGCGAGGTGACTGTGACCATCGCTTTTGAAAACGCAACTGTCCTACTAGGTCAATAAAACTCCTTGTTTTACCGCCTAGAGCAATTTTCTTAACACCGGCCAAATCATAATGATCTTCCAGTTCGTTAGCAATAGCACGCTTGGTTTCTTCCAAGCCATAAATACCTTGATTCAAATGATAAACAATACGGAACTCCCACTCTGTAGCCAAATAGTGAGCAGCACGCAAAATCTTCTTCTCTTTCAAGTTAGTTTTTTTATCAAAGTAAGTTTGTAATCTTTGGAAAAATTCCGCACCCCCTAGTTCAGGCACGCGTCTTAACAACTCATCATAAACCCATTTATTCAAAGCAGGTCCGCTGCAGCGCATTAGTTCATGAAAAACCGGCGGTTTAATGTCCGTCAGTACAATACGGTGAAACAACTCAAAAATGCCGCCTTCAATAAGGACTTGCCAATCTAACTTAGCGTCATGCTCTTTTTCTTCATAACGAGCTAAAACATAAAGAATCATCATTTTATGAGCTTGTTTATCTAATTCTGTAAAACCCTGAGGCCTAATATGATCATTCCATCTTTGTATATGAGCCGCTTCAAAAATAAATTCTATTAAGGCTTTACTTAAAACTAAATTTTGCGTTTCTATTTCCATGCTTTTCCCCTTTTTGCTTTTGTAACACGATTTTCCGCTTTAATTGTATCATATATAATTCTATAATCACTAAGCAAATCCCTCTTTATTATGTAAAAAAAATGTAAAGTCTGTAGCGAAATATGCTATAATATTTGTGTTCTTATTGCACGGGAAGGTTGTGAAAATGTCGAAATGAAAGAGATGGTACGCTTACAGGGAATTACCAAAAAATTTGGGAATAATTTGATTATTCCTCACATAGATTTAACTATCGCTGATGGTGAATTCATTACCTTACTTGGTCCTTCCGGCTGTGGAAAGACTACTTTATTGCGTATGATTGCAGGCCTTGAAGAACCTACCTCCGGTCAAATATTTTTGGATAATGAAGACGTTACCACCTTTGCACCCTACAAAAGGGATGTTAATATGGTTTTCCAGAACTATGCCTTATTTCCACACATGAATGTGGAAGAAAATATTCGTTTTGGACTTCTGATGAAAAAAGTTCCAAAAGAAAAACAAAATGAACGTATAGATCAGGTATTATACTTAACCCAATTGGAAGATTTTCGCGCTAGGCGCCCACAACAACTAAGCGGTGGACAGCAGCAGCGTGTGGCTATAGCCCGGGCACTTGTTAATAACCCCAAAGTTCTACTTTTAGATGAACCTTTAGGGGCCTTAGACTATCAACTGCGGAAAAATTTACAGCTGGAACTTAAAAATTTACAACGTGGTTTAGGCCTTACATTTGTCTATGTTACTCACGATCAAGAGGAAGCGCTAACCATGAGTGATCGTATCGTAGTTATGAATGCAGGTCGTATAGAGCAAGATTCTACTCCTGATAACATCTATCATAACCCATCTTCTAGATTTGTTGCACAATTCATTGGTGAAAGCAATTTTTTTGATTTGGATAAAGAAAATATTTTAGCTATTCGTCCTGAAAAACTTAATATATGCGAGGAAGAAGAAGAAAATTTCGTGCACCCCTTACCTGAATACTATGGTACCGTTGTAGATGTGGTCTTCTATGGTACTATTGATAAAGTTTTTGTTCGTTTAGACAATTCTAATCAAACAGTTGTGGCTTACCAATATTTTGACGACGTTAAACGGTGGTGTCCAGACGAACGAGTCGGTATTTGGTGGTATCCACAAGATGCGGTAAGTGTGAAACCATGAGAAAAGGAAAGCTTTTAGTTGCACCTGCTATATCTTGGCTAATATTTTTTTTTGGCGTTCCCATGCTAATTGTAATAGCCGTTTCCTTTGCCGCTCGCACACCCTATGGTCAAGTAATATTCAACTTTACTTTTGCCAACTACCAAAGATTCTTAGAACCACTTTACATTCGAATATTTGTCGATACTGTTTTTACGGCTTTAGTCACAACACTTATAACCTTTTGTATGGGTTATCCTCTAGCTTATAGTATCTCTAAGCTGCCCCACAAATGGCAGCAACCGGGACTGATTTTAGTTATGATTCCTTTTTGGATTAACTTTTTAATTCGCTCCTATGCTTGGGTTGTTATTTTGCGTTCTCAAGGCTTAATAAACACCTTGCTTTTAAAACTAGGCTGGATAACCCAACCGTTACCACTGCTTTACAACGATTATGCCGTAATGTTAGGTATGGTTTATGCCCTTTTACCATTTATGGTTCTACCTATTTATGTCTCAATTGAACAATTAGATCATAGGCTTTTAGAAGCTGCTTCAGACCTTGGGGCAAAGCCATTTACCGCTTTTCGTAAGGTAACATTTCCGTTAACTTTGCCTGGGGTAGCTGCCGGTTCTATATTGGTCTTTATTTCTTCACTAGGTATGTTCGTCGTTCCTGACGTCATGGGTGGCGCAAAAAGCGCCCTTATTGGCAATTTGATTCAAAATCAGTTTCTTTCTGCGAGAGACTGGCCTTTTGGGTCCTCTTTGTCCATTGTTTTAGCCGTATTAGCTTTAGTACTGATTGTCCTGTATTACAAAGCCATCCAAAAACAGGAAGGTGGTACTAATAATGAAGAAAAATTGGCGTAGCAGCGCTTTATTTGCATATTCGCTGGCTATCTTAGCTTTTTTATATTTACCGCTGCTTATTTTAACCTTGTATTCTTTTAACGATTCCCGCATCAATGCCGTGTGGACCGGTTTTACATTTAAATGGTATATTGCACTTTTACATAATCAAAGAGTACTTGAAGCACTAACGAACAGTCTTATGATCGCTGCAGTTTCCACTTTTGTTTCTACTATTTTAGGTACGATGGCAGCCCTAGCACTAAACCGTTATACTTACAAATACAAGGCTGTTATTAATGGTCTTTTATATTTGCCAATTCTGATACCCGAAATAGTCATGGGGTTATCTTTATTAGTCCTATTCTCTCAAACTTCTGTTCCTTTGGGAAAAGTTACCTTAATCTTAGCTCACATTACATTTTGTTTATCCTTCGTTATTATTACTGTAAACGCTCGCCTGGAAGGCATGCATAAGGATTTGGAACAAGCAGCCAGCGACCTTTATGCTACTCCATGGCAAACCTTCCGTTATATAACTTTTCCCTTAGCGTTACCGGGAATTGTTGCCGGAGCACTCATAGCTTTCACACTTTCCATTGATGATTTTGTTATTAGTTTTTTTGTTGCCGGGCCTAATTCAACTACCTTGCCTTTGTATGTGTATGCCATGGTTAAACGTGGAATATCCCCTGAAATAAATGCATTATCTACAGTTTTAATGTTTGCAACTATTTCCCTAATTATTATTGCTCAGGTATTACAGCCGCAACACACTTCTTCTAAAAAGGAAAAAGAGTAACCAGAGGCTTAGTTTAATAAATAAAGAAAAAGGTGATACGATGATGAAAAAAAGAATTAGATTAGCGCTAGTAGGGCTCTTTACTATAGCTTTATTGGTAATGGGGTGTGGGAGTAACACCGCTAAACAATCTGTTACTAACGAGAAAGGTGAAAAACAAGTATTGAATTTATTTAGTTGGGCCGACAATTTTTCTCCGGAAGTGTTAGCTGCGTTTGAAAAAAAATATAATTGCAAAATTAACTATGATGTTTTCGCCAACAATGAAGAATTGTTAGCTAAAATTCAAGCAGGTGGCGCTCAATATGATTTAATTCAGCCTTCCGACTACATGGTATCCACTATGGTGAAATTGAATTTATTAGAAAAACTTGATAAAACTAAAATCCCAAATATGAAAAATATTGTAAAACCATTGCAGGCTCCCTCCTACGATCCAACCGGTTATTATTCCGTAATCTATACTTGGGGCATGACAGGCATTGTTTACAATAAAAAATATATAACAGAAACTCCTACCTCATGGGCTGATCTATGGAACCCAGAGTATAAAGGACGCGTAATTCTATTAAATGATAGTCGGGAAGTATTCGGTATGGCCTTGAAAAAAAATGGCTTCTCCAATAATTCCACAGACAAAGACCAGTTGGACAAAGCTTTTGCTGATTTAAAAACCCTTGCTCCTTCTATTTTAGCGTATGACACTGACACAATTAAACAAAAATTTATTGCTGAAGAAGCTTGGATTGGTACTATGTGGTCAGGTGACGCATCTTTTACCTACAAAGACAATAAAAATATTGGTTTTGTAATTCCTAAAGAAGGAACTTTAATTTGGGCTGATACTTTCGCTATTCCTAAAGGTGCTAAAAACAAAGAACTTGCGGAAAAATTTATAAATTTTATGTATGAACCTAAAATAAGTGCACAAAACTATGAATATATTGGCTACAATGACCCTAATGAGAAAGCTAGAGAGTTTCACTCTAAAGAATTCCTTAGCGATCCTATGCTCAAGGTTGCCGTTAATGACGTTAAGCAAGGTGAATGGTTAAAAGATATTGGTGATGGCCTTACCTTATATGATAGATATTGGACTGAACTAAAAACAATAAAATAAATAAATTAAACGCAGGAATCCTTAAAAAGGATTCCTGCGTTTTTAATTTATCTTTTTTTATGTCTACTGCGTTCATGCCAAGCCTGTACTGCTTTTCTCAAAATACTTTGCTCATTAGTTAATTCCCCATCTTGAACGCGTAACAAAAGAAGCTGCATTATTTCAGCCAAATCAGTTTGTTTAGGAACAATTTCTCCTAACTCTTTACCACTAATATTCAAGTCCGTAGTATGCACAGGCATTTCATATGCCATAATAATAAGTTTTTTACCATACATCTGCGCTGCAATAACTTCCTGCTCGTGGGCAGTAGTTGCTGATAAATCCGCAATGCATAAAGCTACTAGCTGCTTAAAAGCTTCCGCCATTTCTTTTGTAACTCTGAACATTCCTTCTCTTGCTGTTTGCCTAATCCAGCGCAAGGTAGTTTCATCCTTTGCCGCTATATTTGTACCAAACCTCATGTGATTCTTTACCAACCAAGTAACCCTTTGTATTACTACTGTTGAAAAATGCAACCTGGTCAAAATATTCTTAGCCATTTTAGCACCTAGAACGTCATGTCCAAAATCCGTTGGTTCTCCTTCAGCATTAACACCTCGGATGCCTTCAAGCCCCTTAGCTACATCATGAAGTATAATTGCCCAGCCGACTTCCAAACTTCTGTCACTATTAGCTAATGCTGCCAACGTATGATTCCATACATCATATTGATGATAACGAGAATTTTGTTTAACCCCAACTAACTTCATAAGTTCCGGTAAAATAGGAATTAATTGCTCGGTTTTATCTGCACGATAACGGCAGCTTTCCCCTGCTAATCCACTGTCCACCAAAAGTTCCATACCTTTTTCCGCATACTGGGAACAAACAAGTTTATTTAGTTCAGTGCGTACGCGTTCAAGTGACAGTCCTTCTACTTTTGTTAAATTGCGCTTTATAGCTGATTTTATTTTTATATCGTAGGAAAAACCCAATTGCCCAATAAATCGACAAGCCCGAAACATACGCAAGGCATCTTCTTCAAATCTTTTATCAGCATTTCCTACCGTTTTTAAAATTTTCTTTTGTAAATCCTCGCGGCCTGAAAAAAAATCAATAATTCCTCCGCCGTAATCTAATGCCATAGCATTAATTGTAAAATCGCGCCGTCCCAAATCCTCTTCTACCGTATCACAATACCATACCTCTGCTGGACGATGTGCGTCTGCGCCATAAGTTTCGTTACGAAAAGCGGCAACCTCCACAGTATTTTTACCTATGGTAAGCATTATAACCCCAAAATTCTGCCCAAGCTCTCTGACAATACCAAATCCGTTTTGTTGTGCCACTAACTTAATTTCGTCAGGCCTAGCATTAGTTGCAATATCAAAGTCTTTTGGTTCTTTTCCTAATAATAAATCACGTACTGCTCCACCTACCACATAAGCCTCAAAACCAGCATTGGTTAACGCCACAATAATTTTTTTCACATAATTGGGGATATCAAATTTCACAGTGATCACCTCTTTTATAGAAAATTTTATCTAACGACCATTATCCAAAATAGCAAATGCTTCTATGTGTAAGGAAGCATCACTTTCCACCTTAATAGCACAGGAAAATTCTTTTTCCATATCTTTTATGTTGGTAGAGATTAACCATTTTGCTACAAGAGGATGCACTGACAGCAATAAATTTTTACTAATATTACCTTCCTGCATAAAACTTCTCAAACGTCGCCTGATTTCTACCCCAATAGTTTCAGGGGACTGTACGCGTCCACTCCCCTGACAAGTTGGACAATCACTGTAAAGTATTGTTGACAAATTTTGCCTAGCTTTTTTTCGCGTGATTTCAACTAAATTCAATTTAGTTATATCCTGCACTTTAGGTTCCATTTTATCATCTGAAAGTGTATTTCGCAAAATACTTAAAATTTCTTCTTGGTGTTCTGTTGTATGCATGTCAATAAAATCTACAACTACAATACCACCTATATCGCGTAAACGCAATTGTCGTGCAATCTCCACTGCAGCTTGACGATTTATTTCCATAATTGTTTCTTCAAGTGTTTCCTGCCCGCTGTATTTGCCGCTGTTAACATCTACAACAGTCATTGCTTCCGTATAATCAAAAACTAAATAACCGCCGCACTCCAACCAAACTTGACGGTCTGAGATACCTTCTATTTGCTTATTAAGTTTGAATTTGCTAAAAACATCAGTGTTCCCATCATAAAACACTACGTCTGCATCAAGATTATCCATTTTATCCACTAATTCTTGCACACGTTTGCAAACTGTTTCATCATCAATAATAATCTTAGTTACTGCATCACTAACATAGTCTCTTACAATGCGCACAGATAAGTCAAGTTCTCGATAAAGTAGTAATGGAGCCTTTCCTCGTTGTCCTCTAACAGAAATAACCTGCCAATCGCTAATTAAAGCGTGCATATCTGACAAAAGCTCTTTTTCTCCCATACCTTCTGCCGCAGTACGTACAACAAACCCCATTCCTTCAGGCTTATTTGTCTCCATAATAGTCCGTAGTCTATTACGCTCGCTTTTTCCGGTAATTTTTTTGGAAAGACTTACGTTATCGCGAAATGGTTGTAAAACTACATAACGGCCAGGTATCGTAATTTCTCTTGTCACCGCCGGTCCCTTTGTACCTCTTGCATCCTTTACAACTTGCACTAAAATGGATTGACCTTCTGTTAGTTTTTCTCCTTTTTCCATATATAAAAAGGCGTTTTTATCTTTACCAATGTCAACAAAAGCGGCTTGAATCCCCGGCACTACATTATTAACTTTGCCTTTAAATATACTGCTGACTAAATGTTGCTCACTATTGCGTTCCACGACATATTCACACAATCTATGATTAGCAACCACACCCATGCGGGTTTCTTCAGGTTTTACACTTACAATAATAGTAGTCATGGCAATTCACACTCCCTTAGTGAAACATTATAAGTGACTGCGGCAATATAAAGGTTAGTACTAAACAAGATAAAAATAACTTTCTAGACATTGCAATTGTACTTAGTGCCATTCGACTTCTAACAATATTTCAATTCCCTATAAGCATTTTTTTTCTTCCCTTATCATTAACAGCATATAAATCTGTCCTCTGAATATCAGCTTGTTCTAATATAAGTGGCACAGAAAATTGGTCCCGCAATATTTTTAATAACTCCGTAGCTTTCATACTACCGGTTGTGGTTATTTTACAAGCAAATCTTAACTCTAATTCCTTATTACTATAGTCGTACTCGACTTTTTTGATAAAATCCTTCACTTGGATTTCCTTTGTTTTTCCACGTCCCTTAGGAATAGGTTTTTGAAATAGCACAGATTCCGCGCTATTAAATCTTTGCAATTGCTCTAGGCAATCTCCAAAGCAAGGAATCCGCACATAATAATCAGCACCGCTAGCAATAGCCATGAGTTTTGGCGTTTTACTACCAACAACATCAGCAGCTTTGATATGAATTCCCATGGGTAAAGCTTCTGTCAATTTTTCCACGGCAACTGTAATATCAATTTCTTTTGCCAGTTCTATTTCTACGAATTCTGCCTGGCTAGTAATCCCTACCCCTAACGCAGATGCCAACGAAAATTTTATATGAGGATTAAAGCCCTCAGAATAAGCCACTGGCAATTTCGCTCTTCTTATAGCACGTTCAATTGTGCGAGTATATTCCAAATGGGAAACAAAACGTATCCCCGCTTCTTTTGTTATTTGCATGCGTAATTTCATAAGACACTACTCTTCCAATCTATTATTTTGGCATCTAAGGCGGGGCACACGCCACAACCTGTGCAATCCCCATGGCGGCAATCATCTGTCAGCGTACCAGTTTTTGATTTTTCGTATTCATTCCACAAAAATTGTCTTGATACTCCCGGCTGAATATGTTCCCAAGGAAAAACTTCCGCTTCTGCCCTTTCCCGTGTAGCATAAAAATCTTTATCCAACCCGGCATCACTTATAGCTTGTACCCACCTATCATAGGAAAAATGTTCACTCCAACCATCAAACTTAGCTCCACGCTGCCAAGCCAAATACAAGGCTTTACCCAATCTGCGATCTCCACGAGCGAAAACACCTTCAATAACGCTTGTTATGGAATCATGATATTGGTAAGTGATGTTCTTTATTTTCAAAGCATCTTTCAAAAGCATTTGTTTGCGATTTATTTCCTCAAGACGATTTTGTCCCACCCATTGGAATGGTGTATAAGGTTTGGGAACAAAGGAAGCAACACTAACAGTAACTTTTGCGCCACCTTTACCTGTTACCTCTTTATATTTACCCTGCACCGCTTTAGCTAGTTCGGCAATGGCCAAAATATCTTCATCAGTTTCGCCCGGCAGGCCGAGCATAAAATACAATTTTACTTGAGACCAACCATTTTCAAAGGCTGCTCCCACAGCATTCATTAAATCCTCTTTAGTTACGCCTTTGTTTATAACATCCCGCATATGTTGGCTTCCTGCTTCAGGAGCAAAGGTTAAACCGCTTTTGCGCACAGCCTGAACTTCCTTAGCAAGCCCCACGGAAAAACTATCTATACGTAGAGAAGGCAACGACACGCTAACCTTCTCCTCTTTAAATTCATTTATAAGATCATGAATTAATGGTTCTAAGCAGGAATAATCTGCTGTACTAAGAGATACTAAGGACATTTCATTATAACCGGTATTGTCTACTAATTGTCTGGCTAATTTTTTCAACACCTCAGGTTTGCGTTCCCTCACGGGCCGATAAACCATACCTGCATGACAAAAACGACAACCACGAGAACAGCCACGGAAAATTTCCAACATAATACGATCATGAACTATTTCTCCGTATGGAACAATAGGTTTAGTCGGATAATCTATAGTGTTTAAATCATTTATTATTCTTTTTTGCACAGCAGTAGGNGCCAAACTGTTAACAGTTGTTACACTCTTCACACAACCNGCCGGAATCCCCTGCGTTTCTTTTTCCAAATAATCGACCTTATAAAAACTTGGTACATAAATTCCTGGAATTTGAACCACCCTTTCCAAGAACTCTTTCCGACCTCCTGGTTTGCCCTCATTTTTCCACTTTTTGTAGAGGTCCATAACCTCCACCATGACCTCTTCGCCCTCTCCAACAATAAAGAAGTCAATAAAATCAGCTAAAGGTTCCGGATTGAAAACACAAGGACCTCCTGCAATAACTAAAGGATCATCTTCTGTGCGTTCTGTCGCCAGCATTGTTATGCCGCCCAAATCCAACATGTTTAAAATATTGGAATAGGAAAGCTCATATTGCAAAGTAAAGCCCACAAAATCAAATTTATTTAGGGCTTTCATTGTTTCCAATGATGTTAGTGGCAAAGAATTTTCCCGCATCTTCGCTTCCATATCTACCCAAGGCGCATAAGTACGTTCTGCCGCCACTCCCGGTTGGGCATTTAGTATATGGTAGAGTATTTTAAATCCTAGGTAACTCATACCTACTTCGTAAACATCCGGAAAAGCTAAAGCAATAGAAACTTTCGTTTCCTCTGCAGTTTTAATAATACTGCCAAATTCCATACCTGTATAACGTGCCGGTTTTTCTACCGAGCTCAATATTTCAAGAGACATTTCTTTTCTCATATAAACTCCTTAATGAAATCTTAATCTTTGGGGATGCAGGTCGATATTTAATAATAATGTAATCATAAGCATATTTGTGGTTAGCGAGCTAACACCGTAACTCATGAAGGGAAGCGGAACACCTGTTACAGGCATAATACCTGAAGTCATACCCACATTAACCAAAACATGAAAAGTAAACATAGCAACGATACCCGTTGCCAAAAGACAGCCAAAGTTATCAGTAGCATTCATAGCAATACTGAACCCACGGTAGATAATTAACAAATACAATAATAAAATTATCGTGACGCCAATAAAGCCAAATTCCTCACCAGCAACGGCAAAAATAAAATCCGTATGATTTTCCGGTAAAAAATTCAACTGACTCTGAGTACCAGCAAATAATCCTTTACCGGTTAAAAGTCCTGACCCAATAGCAATCATTGATTGAATAACGTGATAGCCACTTCCATATGGTTCAAGTCCAGGGTCTAAAAACACTCGAATACGGTTGCGCTGATATTCGTGCAACACGCCCCATAACAAAGGTGCTGCCGCAAGTACGCCAAAGCCCATAGCCAAAAAATATTTTTTCTTAAATCCGCAAATGATCATAATACCTAGCAAAATAGCCAGAAAGACTAGTGATGTGCCTAAATCCGGCTGCTTCATTACTAAAATAAAGGGTACGAATACATAAGCGAAAACAGGTATCCACCCACGAAGATTATCTAAAGTATTAACCCTCTTATCCACGTAAGCCGCCAACGCTATAATCATAATGGCTTTCGCAAACTCACTTGGTTGTATACTAAAAGGGCCTAGCTGAATCCAACGTTGAGCTCCCAGAACTGTGCGGCCAAAAAACATAACAGCTAAGAGCATTATTATATTTAACACGTACATTGGTTTAGCTAAATCCTTCAACATGCGATAATCAAAATGCAACAAATAATAACCAATGCATATATTTACAAAAGCGAACAAAGCCTGTCTAAAAACATAATAATATCTGTTAGGAGAATCTACATTGGCATGAGTAGCACTGCCAATAAGCATAATGCCTATACCCGTAAGTAAGAATACTCCAAAGAGTAAAACATAATCTAAATTGTTTACTATTTTTTTGTCAAGCATGTCTTACCCTCCTTGCTTTTGTGTGCTTTGCCCAAAAGCATACTCTAAGATGCTTTTTACTATAGGAACAGACGCTACAGAACCATAACCACCTTGCTCAACTATGCATATTACTACTAAAGTTGGCTTGTCAGCCGGTGCATAGGCAATAAACCAACCATGGTCTCTTCCATGAGGATTTTCTGCCGTACCGGTCTTACCTGCTACAGATACCGGCAGTGTTCCTAAATCAGCAGCTGTACCACCTTCTTGGGTTACAGCCTTCAACCCGTCTTGAATTAAAGTCAAATTTTCGCGCGACACAGGTAAACTGCCCAGGAGTTTCGGTTTGAAAGTTTTAAATACACTCCCATCATCATTTAAAATTTTTTTAACCAAATGTGGTTCAAAGCGCTTACCATCAGTAGCCACAGCACTAAGCATAGTCGCTACCTGAATAGGAGTCGCCAAGTTAAATCCCTGACCAATTGCGGCATTAAAGGTATCACCTAAAAACCAGTCTTCATCAAAGACCTTCATCTTATATTTAGGATTAGCAATAAGTCCATCTGCTTCACCATCAAGATCAATACCTGTTTTAGCTCCAAATCCAAACTTGGCTGCATATTTGTCCAATAAGTCAATACCTAACCGATTGCCCATTTCATAAAAGTAAACATTGTCAGAGGCAGATAAGGCTTTTTTAAAATCTATCCATCCCAACGCTTCACCGTTAGCATTACGCATATCAATTAGCTTGTGCCTGCCTGAGTCAAAAATCAGTTCCTCCGGTGTAACCTTTTTCTCTTCTAATGCTGCAGAACCTGTAACAATTTTGAAAGTAGACCCGGGTGGGTATTGTCCAGCAATTGCTTTATCTGTCATCGGATCAAAAGAATCGTTGTTAATTGCCTGCCAATGTTTTTCTGAAATACCATTAACAAACCAGTTGGGGTCAAAATCCGGTCTAGAAACCAACGCTTTTATCTCTCCTGTATAAGGATCCATAGCAACAACAGCACAGGCCCTGGCACCTAAACTTTGTAACTGTTTATCAACAGCGGCTTCAGCCACTCTTTGCATTTTAGCATCAATAGTAAGCACTAGCCCATGGCCGGGCTTAGGATCTACTTTGTCCATTATTTTTACTACCCTGCCGTTTACATCAACTTCTTCACGATAACTCCCATCCGTCCCACGCAAAAAATTATCATAAAAACGCTCTAACCCAAATTTACCAATAATACTACCAGCCTTCAACCCCTTATAAAGGCCATTATCAATTTCATATTCACTAATTTCTCCAACATAACCCAAGGTGTGGACGGCCAAATTTTTGTTAACGTAATTTCTAACCGGTTGAACCTCCAACATTACTCCCGGCAAGTCACGCAAGTTTTCCTCTATTTTTGTAACAATTTCAGGTGAGGCATTACGCATTAAACGCACAGGCTCATAATTATCCTTACTTTTATCTATTATTTCTCTAATTTTAGACTCTGGTATTTTTAAAATCACCGATAATCGCTCGATGACTTCCGGCTTATAAGATTCTCCTCTTCTCATGAGGGAAATCATAAACCCAGGCTTATTATTAACTAGCTCTTCTCCGTTAGAATCATAGATAATTCCACGCGGAGCCAAAATGGTTGTATAACGAGTGCGATTCCCTTCAGACTGTCTGTCATAGTAAGCACCCCTATATATTTGTAAGTAAGCCATTCTGCCAATAAGAATCATAATAATAGCAATTACTGCAAACATCATGATTTCTAAACGATATGCAAATGTCTTATTAAGCAAAATGCAGCCTCCCTTCACAAATCTATATATTATTTCTATATTTTAATGTCTCTTTTATTGAAAATTTTATTATAATTCCGGTAAAACCCGCCTATATTACAAATGATAATATGGATTTTCTTTTTGCCACAGCCATTCTTTTGCTATATTGTAAATAAACCAAACCGGCAGTGCACAAACCAAATTCCATAATAAATATTTACCGGAATTAACAAGCAACGTGGAAACATTGAAAATTTCCCAGTTAAATACCATCAAAACAACAGTATAAACCACCTTAATGACTATACTGGTAAGACCCACTAACATTACAAATGTTATGGGTCTATCTTTAAAAACACTACCACGAGAGGCTCCAACGACTAATCCCACCAAACAACGAGTAATAATATGGAACCCAAAAAGTGAAAACGTTAAAACATCTTGTATTGCTCCCACACAAAATCCGCAGATAGCCCCATGCTTTTCTCCTGCGTCTAGAGAATATAATAGTACAAATAATAGCAACAGATCTGGTGCCTGGGCACTATTAAAAAGCTTAAACCAGGTGCTTTGTAACCCAAGTAAAAATATAACTAGAAACGGCCAAATTAATAATCTCATTGAACCGCTCCTCCTTTGATGATTTTCTTTTTCACATCAACTTTGCTGTTGCTGTCTTGTAACAACCCTGAAAAATCATCATAATTAGTGACAACCATAACTTCCTCTAAGCGCGAAAAATCTACACTAGGAGTAATAGTAGCTACTTTAGTCAAACCCCCATCGTCTTTTTGTACTTCCTCAATAGTCCCTATAATAAGTCCTGCAGGATGATGACCACTATACCCTGAAGTAACAACCGTATCTCCCGGCAGTAAATCAGCGTCCCTAGCCATATTATTCATTTCCAAAGAAGCATCTTGACCGGCTACGCCTCCCACAATTCCTGCCACACGTGAGTCACCTCGCAAATTCATCCCGCCAATTTTACTGCGAGGGCTATTTATAAGCAGTATTCTAGANGCATTNGGATAAACACTGTCAACTATACCCACTAGTCCGGCCCCTGTTACTACTGACATATTTAGNTTCAAACCAACATTGGAACCTTGATTTATTAGAATAGTATCTTTTAAATCTCCAATATCTCTGCCAATAACTTTGGCTGGTTGAAATTTAAGCTGTGGATGATGTTCCTTAAAATTCAGTAATTGACTAAGTCTTTCATTTTCAGCTTTCATAGCTATAAGATCTATGTTATCTTGACGTAAAGTATTAATTTCTTTTTGCAATTTTTCATTTTCAGCTTTCAAGTTTGAAAGTGATGCAAAATAACCGGTGGTATTATGCACCCCATCGGCTATTGCTGTAACTACATAAGTAACCGGACTCATGACCGTAATTATTATTCGATTAACCATAGGAAATCTAGCTCTACTGTCAACTACTAATCCCATTAATAGCAGTAATATAATTGCTCCTATGATTGTTATTGACTTTCTTTTATTCATGGGCTATCCCCTAATTGTTCTAAATTATCTTCGACCTGTAGTCATAAAGCCTTTTTTGAACACATCTATATGTTCCACAGCAATACCTGTTCCCAAAGCAACACAAGATAGAGCATCCTCAGAAACTAAAACCGGCATTCCTGTTTCGCGGCTTAAAATACGATCAAAGTTGCGCAACAAAGAAGAGCCACCCGTCATAACGATACCTCTGTCCATGATATCAGCAGCTAGCTCCGGGGGACACTTTTCTAAAGTAGCTTTTATTGCATCGATAATTCCCTCTATAGGCTCAGCTAAAGCTTCTCGTACTTGATTTTGATTAATAGTCAAAGTCTTAGGCAAACCTGTAACTAAATCACGCCCTCTAATATTCATACGTGCAGGACGTTCTACTTCCATGGCTGTCCCAATCTCAATTTTAACTTCCTCAGCTGTACGTTCGCCAATCAACAAACTATATTTTCTTTTAATGTACTGTACAATGGCGTCATCCATTTCATCGCCACCAATACGAAGAGATTTGCTTACCACAATGCCACCCAAAGAAATAATTGCAACCTCTGAGGTGCCACCGCCAATATCTACTACCATACTCCCCGTTGCTTCTTGCACAGGTAACCCAGCACCAATAGCAGCTGCCATAGGTTCTTCAATCAAATAAGCTTCTCTGGCTCCCGCCTGAATAGCAGCATCAACCACAGCTCTTTTTTCTACAGCTGTAACTCCTGATGGTACTCCAACTACGACACGTGGGCGCACAAAAGACTTGTTACGTATAGCTTTTTTTATAAAAAAACGTAACATAGCTTGGGTAATATCGAAATCAGCAATAACACCATCTTTTAGAGGACGAATAGCAATAATATTACCCGGCGTCCTNCCTATCATACGCTTTGCTTCAGCACCTACAGCCAAAACTGTATTAGTATCCCTTTCAACAGCTACAACGGATGGCTCCCGAATTATAATACCCTTACCCTTTAAATGTACAAGCGTATTTGCTGTTCCTAGGTCAATCCCCATATCCTTAGAAAAGGAATTAAAAAATCCAAACATGCTTTGTCCCCTTCTTTCTATAAATACCCGTGCTCCTTAAAACTGAAATAGGTCCCATCACCAATAACAATATGGTCTAAAAGCGGTATTCCCATAATTGTTCCGGTTTGTGCTAAAACATCTGTGAGTGAACGATCTTCTTTACTTGGTGTGGGATCTCCCGACGGATGATTATGTCCGACCAAAATTGCTGCCGCATGATGCAACACGGCTGGAGAAAACACTTCTCTGGGGTGCACTACTGATGAATTCAAAGAGCCTTCGGAAATTTGCTCGACCAATATAACTTTATTCTTTGCATTTAAAAGCACTATAATAAAGTGCTCATTAGTTTCATATCTCAACCGCGGCATCAAAAGTGCTGCACCATCTTCAGGTGCACTAATACCATCACGCTCCAATGTGCTTGCACAAGCAATACGCTTTCCTAATTCCAGAGCCGCCAAAATAGTCGTTGCTTTAGCTGGACCCAAGCCCTTTGTTTTTACTAATTGCTCAACGCTGTGTACACTGGCTAAATTTCTCAACTTCATTTCATTTGCAGTTAGCTCCCTTGCAATTTCCAATGCCGACTTTTCTTTCGTTCCCGTTCTAATTAAAATAGCTAATAATTCTGAAGTGCTTAACACCTGAGGCCCATGAAGTATAAGCTTCTCCCTAGGTCGATCTTCCGGTGGTAATTCCTTGATTAGGCGGTTCGTCATATGGTGTCACGTCCAGTTCTGCGAATAGTGTATAAAGTCTGGTTAAAGGTAATCCTACTACATTATTGTAACAACCTGCTATGGAATTAATAAAAATAGCCCCTCGCCCTTGAATACCGTATGCTCCCGCTTTATCCAAGGGATCACCGGTTTTTACATAATCCTGTATTTCCTTGTCTGTTAACTTACGAAACTTAACAATAGTTTTTTCTACTGCAACCTTCTTTTTCCCTTTATAAAATACAGCCACTCCAGTTAATACCTCATGTGTCCTGCCACTTAAATTTCTTAACATCTTAAAAGCTTCTTCACTGTTTTTAGGCTTACCCAAAATCATATTATCCAGTACTACAATGGTATCAGCTGCAATAACTACGTCATCACCGGTGCACTTAGGCAAAACACTTTTCCCCTTGCCCACGGCATTAGCCTTAACTAGTTCAGCAGGGTTGGATGCGCACATCTCTTCATGATAATTGCTTAACTCTACCTTGGGTTCTATACCAATCTGCCGTAATAGCTCCAACCGTCTAGGTGATTCTGAAGCTAGTATAAATGTCATTTTTTTCTCCTTGTAATCAAATGCGATTAAATAAAAGNAGTGCTATAACCATACCTAAAATAGCTACCAAATTAGGCGTAAAAGCAAAACCAATGGTAATCTTCATGACATAAAAATCAATGGCAACCGGTTGTATATTCAACACTTGATACTTCTGCACCAAGAAAGCCGTACCACTGCCAAAAGCCTGAGAAGATAACATAGCATCGCCCAAAAGCCCTCCAACAATTGCGCCTGTGGCCATAAATAAAAAGAAAATAAACCAGCCCTTAGAGCGAAACATAATTATTCATCTCCCTGCCTTTTTCCTTCTTTTTTTTCATCTTCAGTGATATCAGTCTTTATAGCTGTATCTGCAGCAGTGTCACCATAGTAAGCACCTGTAATTACATATTGTTCACCTTTACGCGCTGCATCACGTCTGAAATCACTTGAATACTTCCAACCAATCAGCAACCACAATACTCCACTTCCTATAATAGTCCATGTTTTGTCCCAACCAAGGGAGCCAGCAAAACCATTACCAAAAGCCAATCCAGCCGCAAGAGCTAATACCGGAACACCATAAATAGTCATTTTAGCTTTTTTGGTGCTTAAGGTTTGCACTTCTACTCTTACTTGTGTACCGGTTTTTTCCTCACAAGCATTCCAACAATCTAAAAACTTAGGAAGATTTTGTTTGGTGCTTTTACTTTTATCTATTTTAACTCTTGCCCTTTGACCTGTACGTTCCATAACATAACCTATAATTTCTGCCTCTGCCACAAAGTCCACTCCTTATGCAAAAAAATTAATAAAAAAATACATACCAATAACCAAACCCAAAAATTACACCATAAATAGCAATGAACACAAGAATGCCCTGCCATGTTTTTGGGTACCCAAAGTTTATGTATTCTCCGAAAATTCCACGTCTGTTAAAAAAAGTGTAATTTCCTCTTCTTTTAAACCAATTAGCCTTATTTTCACTTCCAATAAGCTTTGCCACCAAAAAAATATAAAAAAACGCTCCTATGAAAACTTGAAAGACTCTTTTACCTATTTCATCATTTGTTGCTGGATCCATATATAAACCTCACCCTCTAGTTATTAAAATCTAAAAATTTATCAGGAATTTGTTTCTTTAGCTCACGTATAAAACGATCGCTTCCTTTAAATAATACAGCAGATAATTTTTTCCCCTCACGAAATACNAACAATCTTTGAGGCGTAGGATCCAAGGAAGAATATCGATGTATGTAGTGCCCTATTTTCGTCTTTTTGAAAAAACTTTTCACATATTTATTAGTAAAACTTTCTGTTAATTCTAAATCTACGGCATAACTACGCTTTATTCCTAAACCATGGCTAATTATCACCAACTGTTTATCAGTTAAGATATAGGTATATTTAAAAAGACAACGCCAAATCCACAAACCCAAAAACAAAAAACTGTAACCCCACCCCAATATGCTAAGCCTGCTTAACACAAAGGTATGATAGCCTTCATAACTAAAAGACGCCGCTATCAATAACAATGCTCCATACATATACATTTTTCTTTCGCCTGTAACTACAGATTCTTCTCTATACAACTCCAAAAATATCCCTCCAAAACTTTCTTTCAATAATAACTAGGCTCAATAGACTATCCTATATTATAACAAAATTTCGCACATTTTCATACCAATATGTAGACAAATTCACAAGAAAGTAAAAAACGGCAGCTACGCACCAAACGTGCATAACTACCGTTGATTATCAGTTCCAATGTCTTTACTTAGCTACAGGTCCAATCATAGCAAGCATAGTACCTGCTGCAACCGCTGTTCCAATGACACCTGCAACATTTGGTCCCATGGCATGCATTAACAAAAAGTTGCTTGGGTTAGCTTTTTGTCCAACAATTTGTGATACACGGGCAGCCATAGGAACTGCTGAAACTCCGGCAGACCCAATTAAAGGATTCGTTTGTCCACCATCGATAACGCTCATTAATTTACCAAATAAAACCCCCATCGCGGTACCTGCTGCAAAGGCAACTAGTCCTAGAGAAATAATCAAAATGGTTTGGTAAGTCAAGAAATTCTCTGCCTTCATCGTAAGACCTGTACCAGTTGCTAACATGATAGTAACAATATTCATCAAAGCATTTTGCGCGGTGTCAGACAAACGCCCTAAACATCCGGCCTCTGTAAATAGGTTACCCAACATCAACATACCAATTAAGGCACAGACAGGAGGTAGTAATAGAGAAATGAAAATAGTTGTTACAACGGGAAACACCATTTTCTCAAAATGAGAAACAGTACGCAGTTGCGCCATCTTAATTTCACGTTCTTTTTTAGTAGTTAAAAGCTTCATAATAGGTGGCTGAATCAAGGGCACTAAAGACATATAAGAATAAGCAGCTACAGCAATAGCTCCCAATAGTTGCGGAGCCATCTTTGCCGCTAGGTAAATCGCGGTAGGACCATCAGCACCACCAATAATACCAATCGCTGCGGCTTCTTGTACTGTAAATCCCAAGAATAACGCACCAATCAAAGCAACAAATACCCCAGCCTGTGCAGCCGCCCCTAAGAGCAGCATCTTAGGATTAGCTATTAGTGGTCCAAAATCAGTCATAGCGCCAACGCCCAAGAAAATCAATGGAGGGAAAATTTCATTGTTAATACCGAAAATAATTATTTGCATAATACCCGGATCAGTTTCAAACCCAGTCTTTGGCACGTTAGCCAAAATACAACCGAAAGCGATTGGAGCCAATAGCAAAGGTTCAAACCCTTTACCAACGGCAAGATAAAGCAAAAGTATACCCACAAGCATCATAATGCCATTACCTATGGTGAAAGCAGCAAACCCGCTGTCATTCCAGACTGACATTAAAGCTACCAAAAATGCATCCATTTATTCACTCTCTTTTCTTAATTTTAATTTTATTGCCTATCCGTAATCATACTATCAAAAAACTTAATTATTTTCATAATTATACCCAAAGTAATCAACACACCAAAAACAATGGTCATGTTAATAATTGCAATTAACCACGGGTTACTTGTTGTACCTTCCATATTTTACAACTCCTTCCCTTTCATTAACTATATAAATTATTTTCCTAAATTATTTTCCAGGGAAAAATGGCCAAACAATAGGAATTATTATTATAGATACCACGAAAGAAACTATAACCAATCCTGTGCCTGCTTTTACATAATCCATAAATTTATAACCACCGGGTCCAAGCACCAAAGTATTAGGAGGCGTGCCTACCGGAGATGCAAATGCGCAAGATGCGGCCACGGCAATGGCCATCAAAACAGCTTTGGGAGAAGCACCAAGTTGTTTAGCAATTGCGATGCCAATAGGACACAATAGTGCGGCAGATGCTGTATTAGACATGAATTGAGTTAGTCCACAAGAAAGTATAAACAAAATAGCCGTTACCACTAGTGGCGATGGCGAACCGCCCATTAACCCTACCGTCCAGCCTGCAATCAATTTTCCGGCACCGGTTTTATCCATAGCGGCGGAAACAGGCATCATCCCAGCAAACAAGAAAATTGTTACCCAGTCAATAGAAGCATAAGCTTGTTTTTCCGTTAAGCAGCCCGACAATACAGAAACCATGGCACCTATAATAGCCGCCATAGGTAAGGTTACAATTCCTTTAAGTCCTATACTATCGCCTGCCGCCATAACAATTACAACCGCCAATAAAATAGCACCTGAAATCCATTGTTTTTTTACACTAGTGTCTCCTGCTACAACTTCTTGTTCAATCTCCTGATCAGAATCAAGCTCTGCATTCGGCAACAAATGTTTGCCAATAAACATCATGTAAAGAATGCCTGCAATGGTCAAAGGAATACCAATCCAAGCATATTCAAAAAAGCCAAAAGTTTCGTTAAATCCAGAAGCTTGTAGAGCACCGTTAGCAATTATATTTGGTGGTGTACCAACCATCGTCATAATACCACCAAGCCCGCAAGCAAAGGCCAATGGCATCAACTGACGTGAAGCCGGAATTTTAGCTGCGGCGCAAATCCCTAAGACAACAGGAAGTAAGCAAGCTGCCGTACCTGTATTAGATAACACGGAAGACAGCAACGCACCAACTAGCATAATTCCAAACATCAAGCTGTTTTCACTTGTTCCCGAAAGTTTTACAACAATATTACCAATTTTTTGTGCAAGACCTGTGTAAAACATGGCAGCCCCAACAATAAACATACCTGCAAATAACACAACTGTTGAATTCGACAACCCGGAAAAAACTGCCTTTGCCGGAATAAATCCTAAAATACCACAGGCAATTGCACCACCCATGGCGGTAATTGCTAAAGGAATTAGTTCAGTAACAAACAATAACGCAATAATACCTAATAAAATCAAACATTTAACTGCTTGTGACATATAATGCTCCTCCTCTTAATAAAAACTGTATATAACTCTGTTTTTACAACTTGTTAATTACTTAGCCCATCTATTATTCTAAACCCCCCCGAAAAAACAATCATGCCCAAGTTAAGCACGTCTCTGTGGCTTAGCTTGGGCTATTAATAACAAAATATTTTCTTTTTTTAAGAGTAGGATACCAAACTAAGTATGTTTTTTCGTAAAATATTCCTAATCACGCTCCTCTTGTCTTTAATATTAACATATATTGTCAACTTATATGTGTCTAATTTGTGAACTTTTTTCAAAAAGTTCACAAATTAGCCCTTTAACCATTTAAAATGCACTAAAGGACGATGGGAATATTAACCCATCGTCCTTTAGTTAAGTTGTTAAATTTCAATCATTTTAGCCCCTATATTTTACAAAAACCTACTTAATCGGAGCCGGTCCAATCATAGCAAGCATAGTTCCTGCGGCAACAGCCGTACCAATTACACCTGCAACGTTTGGCCCCATAGCATGCATTAATAAGAAATTACCTGGGTTAGCCTTCTGCCCAACAATCTGGGAAACACGGGCAGCCATAGGAACTGCGGATACACCGGCAGAACCAATTAAAGGATTGGTTTGTCCCCCATCCAAAATTTTCATTATTTGTCCGAATATTACTCCGCCTGCGGTACCACCGGCAAAGGCGATAAGACCCAAACAAATAATCAATATGGTCTGATAATTTAAGAAGCTTGAAGCTTTCATGGTCAAGCCAGTACCTGTTGCCAACATTATGGTCACTATATTCATTAATGAATTTTGTGCGGTATCTGACAAACGATCCAAACAACCGGCTTCTCTAAATAGATTACCTAACATCAACATACCAATCAGTGAGCAAACCGGTGGTAAGAGTAAGCTAATAGCAATAGTAGTAACTACTGGGAAAACCACTCTTTCAAAATGACTTACCGGACGCAACTGTTGCATAACTATCCTGCGGTCTGCAACAGAAGTAAATAACTTCATAATAGGCGGTTGAATAAGAGGAACCAGAGACATATAAGAATAAGCAGCTACGGCAATAGCCCCCAGCAAATGAGGAGCCATCTTCATGGTCAAATAAATAGCTGTTGGTCCATCAGCGCCACCGATAATACCAATGGAGGCCGCTTCACGCATATCAAACCCCAAAAACAAAGCACCGATTAAAGATATGAAAACACCTGCTTGCGCTGCTGCTCCCAAGAGCAAAGTTTTTGGATTAGCAATTAGCGGACCGAAATCCGTCATAGCACCAACCCCCAAGAAAATCAATGGAGGAAAAACTTCATTGTTGATCCCATAAAGAATTACTTGCATAATACCGGGGTCCGTCTCAAATCCCGTTTTCGGTACATTAGCCAAGATACAACCAAAGGCAATAGGTGTCAATAGCAAGGGTTCAAACCCTTTAGCCAATGCTAAATAAAGTAAAACAACACCGACCAACATCATGATAGCGTTACCAACTGTGAAAGCGGTAAAACCGCTGTCAGTCCACACTGACATGATAGCTACAAAAAATGCATCCATTAATTTCACACTCTTTTCTTAATTTGTGTCTTATTTAGTTCCCATAAGCTTATGATCTAACATCTGAATAAATTTCATAATCCATCCTAAAACGATTAATACACCAAAAACTATCGTCATGTTAATAATCGCGATTAACCATGGATTACTTGTCTGGCCTTCCATGTATTACACTTCCTTTTTATAAATTGCTCTCACTCAAAACTAACTCCCCAGAGTAATGAAACTGCCATCACAAAGTGAAACCCACTACATACAGATCTCACTTTGTGTAACAGAATTGTACATCTTCATTCGTAATTATAGCCTAATTATTTACCAGGGAAAAATGGCCATACCATAGGAATTACAATTATAGACACTATAAAGGATACCACACACAAACCAGTACCGGCTTTTACATAGTCCATAAACCTATATCCACCAGGCCCAAGTACCAAGGTATTAGGAGGTGTACCTACAGGAGACGCAAATGCACAAGATGCGGCAACAGCAATAGCCATCAAAACTGCTTTTGGAGAAGCGCCTAATTGTTTGGAAATAGCAACACCAATAGGACACAAAAGCGCAGCTGCGGCAGTATTAGACATGAATTGTGTCAATCCACAAGAAATGATAAATAAAACCGAGGTAACAATCATAGGAGATGGACTACCTCCCATGATGCTTACAGCCCAAGTTGCAATTAGTTTACCAGCGCCGGTCTTATCCATTGCTGTAGATATAGGCATCATACCTGCAAACAAGAAAATTGTAACCCAGTCAATAGAAGAATAAGCTTGTTTCTCTGTTAGACAGCCTGAAAGCACGCAAACCATAGCGCCTACAATTGCGGCCATTTCCAAAGTTACAATACCCTTAAGGCCTATTTCATCGCCAACAGCCATAACAATGATTACAACAATCAAAATCGCTCCGGAAATCCATTGCTTACTGCTCGCCTTTTCCTCTGCTTCAATTTCCTGCTCAATTTCTTGATCAGCATCAAGAGCAGCCTTGGGGAGTAAATGTTTACCAACAAACATCATGTAAAGAATACCTGCAATCGTCAAGGGAATACCAATCCAAGCATATTCAAAGAAACCAAAAGTATCTTTGATACCAGCAGCTTGTAAAGCACCATTAGCAATAATATTTGGAGGTGTACCCACCATGGTAATAACACCACCAAGTCCGGCTGCAAATGCCAAAGGCATTAACTGCCTGGACGCAGGAATCTTAGCAGCAGAACAAATACCTAAAACAACAGGAAGTAAACAAGCCGTCGTGCCGGTATTAGACAATACGGATGATAAAGCGGCAGTAACAACCATAATACCAAACATTAAGCTGTTTTCGCCTGTTCCAGATACCTTAACAACGCCATTACCAATTTTTTGAGCAAGTCCGGTGTAAAACATGGCCGCACCTACAATAAACATACCTGCAAACAACACTACTGTAGAGTTGGCTAAGCCTGAAAAAACTTGGCTAGCTGGAATAAATCCCAAGATACCGCAGGCGATTGCTCCACTCATGGCTGTAATAGCCAAAGGAATAAGTTCTGTAACAAATAATAATGCGACAACCACCAACAAAATTAAACATCTTACAGCTTGTGACATAAAATGTCCTCCTCTTTTGAAACTTGTTTTACAAGTTTTTTTACAAATCAAACAAAGGGACCTGACAGCAACTACTCGTACGCATAACTGCTTACAGTCTGAGTAAACCCTTGCTTAACCTTGAGGATTGCTACTAGGATTCATCATACCTCATAANATACGAAGCACGGTTGCGACCCGTTTNGATAACTCCATAAGCTTTATATCCTCAACTATAAAGATCAGTAATATGAAAACTATCAAACTATTGTNNATCTAGACCAAGGCATTATTATGGATGCATGTCGTTGCTTTAATGTCCGCCTGGAATAGTAGTGACTGTGCGACTAGGCTACCGGCCCAATCGTAAGCCTTTGTTTTCTTTACGGTATCAATAATGAAGTTTTCGGTTACTGATCTTTATAGATGCAGATATAAAGCATTCTGTTCTTCACACCACCTTCCTATATCCGTAATGATTATCTCATTTTTAATTTACTTNGCAAGNAAAAATAATAATTTCACATATTCTCCTTAAATATTTCAAATTAATGCCGNATTTTGGCAAATAGTGTAATTATAATTACACTATTTGCGTTTTTTTTGGTGTCTTTTTTATGTTTTTTTTGTGTTTTATCTGAAAACTTAGAAATTTATCATTTTAATTATANCCACTCACTAGAAGTACTATAAACAGTACTTCTCAAANCAAAAATTTTAATCTTAATAATAAACCAATTAGACAAAATGAATTCATAAGAACTAATATTTTAAAAATGCAAAAGAGCGACAGGAATTTTATCCTGTCGCCCCTTAGTCATGTATTAAATTTTAATCNGATTAAGCTATACATNTTANAAAATTTTATTTTACTTAATTGGAGCAGGTCCAATCATAGCAAGCATAGTACCGGCAGCAACAGCCGTACCAATTACGCCTGCAACGTTTGGTCCCATAGCATGCATTAACAAGAAGTTACCAGGGTTAGCCTTTTGGCCAACAATCTGAGAAACACGAGCTGCCATAGGAACTGCGGATACACCAGCAGAACCAATCAAAGGATTAGTTTTGCCACCATCAGCAAATTTCATAACTTGTCCGAACAAAACGCCAGCTGCAGTACCACCGGCAAAAGCAATAAGTCCTAAACAAATAATTAGTATGGTNTGATAGTTTAAGAAACTTTCAGCCTTCATTGTTAAGCCAGTACCAGTTGCCAACATGATAGTTACAATATTCATTAATGAATTTTGTGCGGTATCNGACAAACGATCCAAACAACCGGCTTCTCTAAACAAATTGCCCAACATCAACATACCAATCAAGGAACAAACCGGTGGCAATAGTAAAGAAATAAATATAGTGGTTACTACCGGGAAAACCATTCTTTCAAAATGGGTTACNGGGCGCAATTGCTCCATAACAATTTTGCGGTCTGCTACAGAAGTAAATAACTTCATGATAGGAGGTTGAATAAGAGGAACCAGTGACATGTAAGAATAAGCAGCTACGGCAATAGCGCCCAACAAATGTGGAGCCATCTTCATTGTCAAATAAATAGCCGTAGGNCCATCAGCACCACCAATTATACCAATTGATGCAGCCTCACGCATATCGAAACCTAAAAGCAAGGCACCGATTAAAGCCACGAAAACACCTGCTTGTGCAGCTGCTCCCAAAAGCAAAGTTTTTGGATTGGCAATAAGCGGACCAAAATCCGTCATAGCGCCAACTCCCAAGAAAATCAACGGAGGGAAAACTTCATTATTAATACCGTAAAGAATTACTTGCATAATACCGGGGTCTGTCTCAAATCCGGTTTTTGGTACATTCGCTAGAATACAACCAAAGGCAATAGGGGTTAATAGCAACGGCTCAAACCCTTTTGACAGTGCCAAATAAAGCAAAACAATACCAACTAACATCATGATAGCGTTGCCGNCTGTGAAAGCGTTAAAACCACTGTCGTTCCACACTGACATGAGAGCTACAAGAAATGCATCCATTAATTTCACACTCTTTTCTTAATTTATGTCTTACTTAGTTCCCATAACTTGACAATCAAACATGCGAATAAGTTTCATAATCCCACCTAAAACGATTAATACNCCGAAAACAATTGTCATATTGATAATCGCGATTAACCATGGNTTACTTGTTGCACCTTCCATATATTACACTTCCTTTTTATGAAACTGCACCACAAAGTGAAACTTGCTACTAGNCAATTTCACTTTGTTAGNTACAATCAAGCACCTTCATTTTTAACTATAGCTTAATTATTTCCCCGGGAAAAATGGCCATACCATAGGAATTACAATTATAGATACTATAAAAGATACAACGCACAAACCAGTACCGGCTTTTACATAGTCCATAAACTTATAACCGCCAGGCCCAAGTACTAATGTATTAGGAGGCGTTCCTACAGGAGATGCAAATGCACAAGATGCAGCAACGGCTATAGCCATCAAAACAGCTTTAGGTGATGCACCTAATTGTTTGGAAATAGCAACACCGATGGGGCACAAAAGTGCGGCAGCTGCAGTGTTGGACATAAATTGTGTTAAACCACAAGAAAGGATGAACAGAACACTAGTAACTATCATAGGAGAAGGAGATCCACCCATAATACCAACGGTCCATTCAGCAATTAATTTTCCTGCGCCGGTTTTATCCATAGCAGTGGATACAGGCATCATACCTGCAAACAAGAAAATAGTAACCCAGTCAATTGAAGCATAGGCTTGCTTTTCTGTTAAGCAACCCGAAAGCACTGAAATCATAGCCCCTACAATAGCAGCCATCTCTAAGGTAACAATACCCTTCAACCCAATGCTATCACCTACAGCCATAACAATTACAACAACCAATAAAATAGCACCGGAAATCCATTGTTTTTTAGAACTAGTGTCACCGGCTTCAATTTCTTGCTCAATTTCTTGATCAGCGTCCAATGCAGCCGCCGGCAGTAAATGTTTACCAATAAACATCATATAAAGAATACCAACAACGGTCAATGGAATACCAATCCAAGCATATTCAAAGAAACCAAAAGTATCTTTGATACCAGCGGCTTGTAAAGCACCATTGGCAATAATATTAGGAGGTGTACCAACCATGGTAATAACACCACCAAGACCTGCTGCAAAAGCCAAAGGCATTAATTGCCTAGATGCAGGTATCTTAGCTGCAGAACAAATACCTAAAACTACAGGAAGCAAGCAAGCTGCCGTGCCTGTATTAGACAATACTGAGGACAACGCAGCAGCAACAACCATAATACCAAACATCAACCCATTTTCACTGGTACCGGAAACTTTAACAACCCCGTTACCAATTTTTTGTGCAAGGCCGGTGTAGAACATGGCAGCGCCAACAACAAACATGCCTGCAAAAAGAACAACTGTAGAATTAGACAATCCGGAAAAAACTGTTTTAGCTGGAATAAATCCTAGCATACCGCAGGCAATTGCTCCACCCATGGCGGTAATAGCCAAAGGAATAAGTTCGGTAACAAATAAAAGTGCAATAATAACTAAGACGATTAAACATTTTACTGCTTGTGACATAAGATCACCCTCTCTTTTCATAGTAAAGCATAGAAAAGCTTAAAGACCAAACAATTGAAAATAAAATATTTTTCAATTCTAGTAGCCTACCCTCCCCCTTTCCATATTTAAAAAACTTTTTATAATTGAGGAAAATAATATTGAATCTACCATTTCCTGCAAACAAAATTATCTGCAAGACCCCCAGATAAATTCTTTACCTTATGT